>Ga0207868_1000062_pt1 | contig 145075 bp, 129 predicted proteins | sample Passage237B_FD_187370 | JGI IMG/M metagenome (GOLD analysis project Ga0207868, IMG submission 187370) | Cellulose adapted compost microbial communities from Newby Island Compost Facility, Milpitas, CA, USA - Passage2 37B (SPAdes) (version 3) ...
AGCAACGGTTCAGCCTGTTTCAACTGGTCACCTGCAAGTGAGCGGCTTGTCCTTTACCTCTGATACCAATGCGATTGCAGGCTGGAAAGACTCGACTGCACTGAGCTTGAACTTCAGCAACTTGGCTCTTAATTTGCCGCTGACCTTGGAGCAGCTGGGTACAACAGATCCGGTTAAGGCGGATGTGACTGTCACGGGCAAAGGCACCTCAATCAAAGTTGATGTAGGTATCTTGAGTCGCGATGGCGAAAGCCGCACTGCAGTTGATGTGTTTGCGTTGCAAGGCGTCGAGTTGGATGCAACGGCTGGTATCAGCGATTCAGCTCAAAGCCTGCAAGTTACCAAGGCTGCGGTAAGAGCAAATGGATCAAAAGTATCAGTTGACCCAGATCCGTTTGACGATATCCCAGCTCCACGAGTCTATGGTTTCTTGGTGGAAACCGTTGGTAAGAAAACCACCTTCACCACCAGTGAAGAGACTGCAACTGAATTCTTGAATGCATCAGTTGACGTGGAAGCTTCTGCCACATTGACAGGCCTTGGTCCGGTTACTGTTAAAGCAGCAGGACAGCGCTCATCAAACGAACTGCTCAGCCTGAATCCATTCAGAGTGAGTTCGGATAGTGGAGAGCTGACTCTGTCTGGTGATATCGACTTTGAAGGCCAGTTGGCTAGCTTGGATGCATTGAATGATGCAGGCTTCACGCTGGACATCACCTCCGCATCCAACGGATCTCGCAGTGGTACATTGCTGGATAAGAGCGGACGCAAAGTGGCTGATGTCGTAGAAGAGAACGGCAAGCTGCAAATCCGCTACGTAGACGGAACCTCTCAGACTCTCTAATTCTGAGAAGTTTGTATCAAAGTTTAAAAGGCCCCTTTTCGGGGCCTTTTTTCTTTGTAGTATCTCCCTCTAATTGAGAAAAAGTTTGCATTCTGGTTACGGCGTTTGAGTTATTGTGAGCGCTCAAATAATAATCAGGGCTCAAGGTTGGGCTCGTTCGCCGTGGAATGCTTCACACTTTTCCACTTCCCAGTTCTTAAAGGTTGGCGCTCATGCGTTGTTTGTATGCCTTACTTTTAATAGCGGTCATGTCGACTTTAGGCTGTAAAACCGAGCGGCTAAAGACGCCCGACAGTTCATCAAGTCCGCAAAAGCCGCACTCAGAAGAGACTCGGTTGCACGGCAGGGTGGGTTTGGGAGTTGGCTCTCAAGCTCAGGTTTTCGTGCATCGTTTTCAAGATGGCAGGGTGGACTGGAATACTCCTATCGGCTATGGCGAAACAGATGCGGCCGGCGCTTTTCTGTTGGAAGTGGATGCCGATCATCTTGCGCAGCCAGTGGTTGTTCGGGCTGTGGTTTTGGCACACCAAACAAATCTTAAATGTACCTTGAATGCAGGTTGTGGATCAGGGGTGCAATTGGGAGAGGAGTTCCGCCTTAACAATGATCTGGAATTGTTTCTCGCTGTGCCGAATTTGCAGAATCAATCGGTTTTAAACGTGTCTGTTCTGTCGCATCTGGCATTCAAATTATTGACTGCTCAAGCGGGCGACAAGCTAGAACAACTGCAAATTGAGCGTGCGAATAGTACAGTCTCCAGCCGATTCGGAGCTTTTCAAGAGCTGGCGTCGTTAAGTTCTGTTAATTTGAATTATCTTGAGGACTCTTATCGTCAGCACGTTGATGCTATTTATTTGGAGTCTTTAAATCTCGCCATTATTCAAACCGCGCAAAAGTATCTCGGTGCGACAGGCATTCCGGACGCTCTGTCTGCCTTTGTTGACCAATATATCGATTTTGGAATTCCAGATATTCGCAATTCAGATACTGGCGTCTCTTACGCGGACATTCTTCAGGAGGCCTCCGCAATATTGACGGCAATACAACAACAGCAAAATAGAGATCTCAGAGGCGTTGTCACGGAACTCGAATCGAAACTCGCGTTGTTATCTATAGCTGGTTCAGATGAATACCAAATTGGCCAACCCAGTGTAACAGCAGGCTCTGCCGATATAGATAAGGCTAAAGGGTTTGTGTATGACGTCAGAGGATTTGCCGCGTCGATCGATTTGTATAAGCTGGCCGGCATGTCGAACCTGTCGCAAATGATGGAAGGAGGAATATCCAATATTCTTAATCTATTTGGCGACAATGCAGATACCAGCGAAATATTCCAGGACAAAAATTTCGATACTGCGTTATCCGCTTTAGGTTTCGCTGCAGAAGCTGCATTTTCTTCTCTGGTGGACTACTACGCCGACTCGGTTATTCGCACTTCATATGAAGGAGTGACTTTTGTCCACAATGTTGGCCAAGGAGGCAACCACCTATTTATTTTTCAAACTGTATACGATTCTTGCTTGGTGAAAGGCTCGACCTGTCCGGCAAATCTGAATCTCAACTTCATTATGCGCGTAACGCGATTCACCGGAAATGCGGGTACGCGGACTTTTGCTCCCGATGCATTTGATGTGCGGATTGGCGGAGCAGTGAGCGCTGCTGCAGTGGAGTTGTCATTTCCACAAAGTGATTTCCAGATCAGAACCATCATGCCATCCATTTCTGTCTCAGACTATGGAGAGGATCTTTGGGTCGGGGATGAGTACGTAGTTTCAATCGATGCAATGAGAGTCAGATTGCCGTTTGAGGTTAAAAAAGCAGGAGAGATTTCGGAGAGCAAAACTTTCAAAGCATTCGTATCGGTTGATTCTGGCAAACTCCGCCTGAAGTACACTGATAGAAGTATTCTTTCTGAAGAATCTGGGCGTTCTCCTGTCTCCAGTGAAGCTGTTATGCGTATCAATACGATGGAAAATTTCAAAATAGGATTTTCTAACGTGGTAAATGATGCTTCAGCGTCGGCATTTAATGTTGCCCAAGGAGTCTCGGCATTGCCTGAAGAGCTTACTATCATACGCAGCGTCATTCATTGTTCGCCTGCTGACTCGGGTTGTAAGGAAAAAGCGGATTTTCATATTGAAGGAGAAAGTGAAGAGCGATTTCTTGCGTTGAATGCTTCTGCCAGTTTCAAGACAAAATTAAAGAGTGTTAATGATCCGGCATTTGTTCAGCTTTCTGTAGAGCGGGGATCTCCGTACACCAATACCGTTAAAAATATACGTGTTGGTTATTCCGGGCACGGTATGCTGTTAAATGGTCGCTTTAATAATAATGGTGGGATGTCGGCACTGGAAACGACGAATTTGGATGGGACACGCCTATATTTCGACACCATCAATAAAAAGCGCACGGGCGCGGTAGAAATATCAAGCGGAGAAAAGGCGGCCGATATAATCGATATGGGTCAGTGGGTGAAGGTACGTTATATGAATGGTGATTTTGAGTCCTTCTAGTGTAACGAGACTTTCACAAAAGGGGGCGCTAAGCCCCCTTTTTTGTTCAGTCGGACTATCATTTATGCTTATACTTGCCTTTCCCCAATCAGCCGAGTGTTTTTTGAATATGTTGAAGCGAGTCGTGAACATAGCCTGCCTGAGCCTGATCAGCTCGATTTCCGTGGCGGATGATGGCGATTGGAGCTTTTTTGCCCGGGCTGAGAGTTTTAGTTACAGTGCAGCAAATCCCGTTACTGCCTATATCGACTTTCTGATCGGGCCTGCGCCGGATAATGGAGAATTGGCGTTTTCCCGCAACATCATTGAAACGGGAATTGCATTCAAGGCTTTTGAGTTTTCTTTGTTGCACCGCAACGACTACAACCTGTATTTCAGTCGCGATGCTGCGGAGTTTGCGTATCTCAATAAAAACCGCAAAACTATTCCCTATGGCCAGCGCTACGATGTGGATGTTTGGGCAAATCAATATCAAGCTTCAGGCGCAAAATTGGGCTTCACCATTCCCTTTAGAAAAAATTTTGATGTGCATGTCGCCTATTCACATTTGTATGGAACGGAAGCTGTCTCTGGCTATTTAGGAAAAGATGAAAATGGCGAGGGCGGCCATATTGCGATGGTGGAACGAGAAGAGGGCGGTCGCAAGGTAAAAGCATTGGATGGTGAATTGCACACCGATTATTATTTTGTGGACGATCCTTTATTTCGCAATAAGGTCGATGCTCCAACCGGTCAGGGATATGCCATTGACCTCGGTTTTACATGGCAAGTGAATGAGCACCTGACGGTGCATGCCATGAGTCTGGATTTGATGGGTGAAATTCGTTGGAAAAATATGCCGCATATCACGGCTGACGCGACTTCCAATAATTTTATAACCAACGAAGATGGCTCTGTTGGTGTGGTGCCAAGTTTTCAGGGAAGGGAAACCCGAGATAATTTCACGCAGGATTTAACTCGACGGGATTATGTGAAGATGGATTATCGCCATGGCAATTTTATTTTTGGCTATTGGCATGATCGAATGTCCAAAATGGAATTCAATCGTTTATCCGCGGGTTATCTGTGGGGAGAGCGCTGGGGGGTGCGTTTAACCGGTGAAGTGAAAACTGCCGCTGTGGAATTGCGCTTGAATATGCCGGTTGGTGATTTGTATTTTACGATTGATGATCCGAATTTGGATTACGCTCATACTTTGGGGTTTGGCTGGAATCTGAATCTCCGTTTTTAAACCTTTTCAATAAAACATCCGCTAGCTGCAACCAGAGCAGCATAACAACGAGCGTTGACGCCATATCCGCGATGGTGTGATAACGCAAATGGCGCATCAGCCAGAAATACACCAATAAGCTCAAAATCCATAGCGCTGCCTGCTGGTGATAACGCCACAAAAACCAGACACAAGCGGCGGCAAACGCAGTATGGGTGCTGTAATCCCAGCCAATTCTCGGCCAAAGCGGAAATAGATAATCCAGCAAACTGATTCCAAAAGCCCCGAGCCAATATAAACCGAGCAACGCTGTGGCGCGACCTATAGAGCGCCAGCGGCGCAGACGGAACATCACCAAAAGAATCCCTATGCACAATGCCGGGTTATAGAGATCGGCAAGAATACTGAGTGCGTTATCAGAGATCATTTTCGTTTAGTCGAATGAGAAAATCTCTGGGCGTCAGTGGCTGACCATCTTTAAAGGGCAAAACCTGACGAGCGTCTTCGCAATAATGCAACACCTGCTGAGTTTCCTGGTGCAGAAAACGTGCAATGGCGGCGGCAAAACGTTCATCCTGGAGGAAGTGAAAGGATTGGGTGAGCACCGGAGTAAAACCGCGCAAAATTTTATGCTCGCCCTGAGCACCTGGGTCGAAACGTTGCAAACCTTTCTGAATGGCGTATTCGATTCCTTGATAAAAGCAGCATTCAAAATGCAGTCCGTCAAATTCTTCCTGCGCTCCCCAGTAACGGCCGTATAAAGTCCTGGCATCTTTGAAATAAAGCGCAGCCGCGACTTGCTCCCCGCCCTGTGTGGCAACAGCCATAACAATGGAATCGCGCATTGTTGCACCGATACTCTGAAAAAAATCGCCATTCAAATAACCGTCGTGGCCGCTGCGTTTGCGATAGGTGCGCCTATACAGGCGATAAAAATTCTGCCAGTTGCTCTCGGTTAAATCCCTGCCTTCTACCATGGCAACGGAAAATCCCTGCTCGCGTATTTTGGCCCGCTCTTTATTGATGTTTTTGCGTTTGCGCGAGGCAAAAGTATCGAGAAAGTGATTGAACTCAGCGTATCCCTGGTTGAACCAGTGATACTGGCAATCCAGCCGTTGAAGGAATTGGAGATGGTTCGGCGGAGACGCGGGGAAAAGGCAGTGGAGGCTGGATATCTCCAGCCGCGATACGTCTGCTAATGCAGCGTCCCACATCTTGGCAAGAACGCCGGAGTCCGAGGCCGCCCAGCGCGGACCGGTTGCTGGAGTAAAGGGAATGGCATTTACGAGCTTGGGGTAATAGGGGGTGCCGGTCTGGTGATAGGCATTGGCCCAGCTCCAGTCGAACACATATTCGCCGTAGGAGTGCTCCTTGATGTACAAGGGCAGGGCGCCCACCAGCGTCGCGCAATCCCACGCCAGGCAGTGATGGGGCTGCCAGCCTGTAGTGGCGGTGGTGCAACCGCTCTGCTCCAGGGCGAGCAGAAACGCGTGCTTTACGAACGGATAGTCGGTATCCCAAACAGCGTCCCATTGCGCAGCCGGAATATCCGCCAGGGATTGAATAAATTCGGTTCGCATAGTCGTCGATCTTTAAAGGCAGAAGCGGATGATAACGGACTAAGCGTCAGAGAAGGGTGTGTCGGTCACCATGCTGGCGGGGAAACGGCAGGAGAACTCGCTGCCTTTGTCGAGCTTGCTGGTGATGACCAGCTCGGCGTTATGGCGCAAGAGCACATGTTTGACTATGGCTAGACCAAGTCCGGTTCCGCCCGAAGCCACCGAGCGACTGGGGTCTACGCGGTAGAAACGTTCGGTAAGGCGCGGGATATGTTTGGGGTCTATGCCGATTCCCTGGTCGCGAACGGTAATGGCTGCACCATCCTTGTCGCGCCCGTAGATCACTTCGATAAGGCCGCCATTGGGAGAATAGTTGATGGCGTTGACCACTAGGTTGGAGATGGCGCTGCGCAGTTCGCGTTCACTTCCCAACAAAGTGAGATGGTTATCGCCATGAGCCTGCAGCTCATGGCGGTTTCCGCTCACTGCCCGGGCGTCCGCCATAATGCCATCGATCAAGGGGGCAATTTCGATCGGCTGCGGGGCGTCCTTCTGATCGGTTTCCAGCTTGGCCAGGGTGATCAGATCGTTGCTCAGAAGGGTTATACGCTGCGTCTGCTGCTCCATCTGCTGCACGATTTTCTGCCATGCCACCGGCAGTTGCGGGCTTTCGGCCAGGGTTTCCAGGTAGCCGCGGATAACTGTAAGCGGTGTGCGCAGCTCGTGCGAGACATTGGCGACAAAGTCTTTGCGCATCTGCTCCAGTTTGATCAGGCGGGTGATGTCGCGCGCAATAATCACCCGTGCGCCTTCGCCATAGGTGTGAATCTGAAATTCCAGATGCTGGTCGGTCTGCCACAGGGAGATCTGCAGCGGCGATGCATAGATTTTCTGCTCGAAGTACTGAACGAAGTTGGGATGGCGGATCACATTGGTCAGCTTGTGGCCCGCGTCGACTTTGCGGAAACCGAACAGGCGCTCGGCCGCCTGGTTCCACCATTCCATATTGCCTTTGCGGTCGACCAGGATCACTGCGTCGGTCAGGGCTGCAGTCATCTCTTGCACGCGCTGTACTATGCCCTGGAGTCGCGCTTTCTCCTTGTCGTGGCGGTTGATCAAGCGCTGGATGTCGTAGCTGACATCCGCCCACAGCCCTGGCAAATCCTGTTGTGGGGTACCGTTGCGGCGGGTGAGGTTGATCCACTTTTCCAGTTGGTAGATGCGGGTAAACAGCCACAGCAGATAGCCAGCACAGCCCAGAGCTATACCGACAGCTGTTCTGCCGCAGAACAATCCGATCAAAGCACAGGCCGCTACCACCGCAAGGCAGCGCCAGACTTCCGCTTTAAATCCGCTGCGCATCATAAACAGTGTTCGTCGGAGAAGAGCGACGGAGTCGCCAGAGTGGACGGCTAGAGGTTTTCAACGGTTTTATTGGAAAACCGGTAACCGGCGCCGCGCACAGTCTGAACAAGTCGGTCGTGCCCATCAAGCGCCAAGGCTTTGCGCAGTCGCCGGATGTGCACGTCCACTGTGCGCTCCTCTACGTAGACATTGCCGCCCCACACGTGGTCGAGCAGCTGGCTGCGGGAGTACACGCGCTCTTGGTGGGTGAGGAAAAATTCCAGCAGGCGATATTCGGTCGGCCCGATCTGCACGGGTGTTTCGTTGATGGTCACGCGGTGACTGATGGGATTCAGGCGTAAACCGTCGACCTGGATAGGCTCGTTGAGATTGGTAGGCTCGCTCCGGCGCAATACCGCTTTCAGGCGGGCGACCAATTCGCGCGGGGAAAAGGGTTTGGTGATGTAATCGTCCGCGCCGACTTCCAGTCCCTGAACCTTGTTATCTTCTTCGCCCTTGGCGGTCAGCATGATGATCGGGATGGCGGCAGTGAAATCATCGCGCTTGAGGCGTCGGGCGAGTTCAATACCGCTGGTGCTGGGCAGCATCCAGTCCAATAGGATCAGGTCGGGCTTTTGATCGACGATAAGACTGTGTGCCTGTTGTGCGTCCGCTGCTTCCAGGCAGGCGTAGTCCGCCATTTCCAATGCAATGCGCAGCATGTCGCGAATGGGGGCTTCGTCATCGACGATTAAAATTGTTTTATCAGCCATGCAACCTGTCACCTGATGTAGGGGATAGCGATGCTTATCCCGATTACCGGCCATTAAATAAAGGAATTGTTGCGGTTTTATGACAATTCCATGGCGGTTTTATTACGGCATTGGTGCTGTTGTTACGGATTAGCTGTTGTTACGGATTAACTGCAGCTGGTGTCAGCGCGTAGTGACCAACTATGCCTATAAAAACCACCATCCCCACCCAGTTGTTGTTCAGGAATGCAGCAAAACAGGCATCCCGGTTGCGGTTGCGAATGAGATATTGCTGATAGGCAAACAGGCCAGCGGCACCCACCAGGCTGAGATAGTAGAACCAGCCCAAGCCAAATCGTTTTCCCACCAGTATCAGCGCTAGCAATGCTAGAACCTGCAAGGTTCCGGTGATGATGCGATCGTTTTCACCGAACAACACCGCTGTGGATTTGATGCCGATCTTGATATCGTCATCGCGGTCCACCATGGCGTAGAAGGTGTCGTAGACCACGGTCCAGATCAGCGCGGCGGTAAACACCAGCCAGGTTTCCAGAGGAACGCTGCCGGATTGTGCGGCAAATGCCATAGGAATGGCCCAGCCGAAAGCGGCACCCAGGACAACCTGCGGCAGGTGGGTATAGCGTTTCATAAAGGGATAGGAGAGCGCCAAAGCCAAGCCGGCGAAGGCTAGCTTGATCGTCAAGCCGTTGGTGAATAGCACCAACAGAAACGACAGAAAACACAGAAAGCCAAACAGGCTCAGAGCTTCCAGGTTGCTGATAGCGCCTGTGGCCAGTGGCCGATTGCGGGTTCTTTCCACATGGCCGTCAAAATTGCGGTCGGCAAAGTCGTTGATGATGCAGCCAGCGGAGCGCATAAAAATGCAGCCCAGAATAAAGATCACCAGATTTTTGATGTCCGGTGCTCCTTTGGCGGCCAGCCACAGGCTCCACAGGGTCGGCCAGAGCACCAGATAGATCCCGATCGGACGATTGATGCGGGTGAGTTGGACATAGTGACCGAGAATGGACCAAGTCGTATTCATATCAGGGTAGTTCGGTTGATTTGCCGGCAGCATACACGTAGAAAACCGGAAGATGAAGATTGTTCGAGACGCCTGCACCTGCGTTTTTCAGTCCCGATGATGGACCGTTGAGGAAATATCCAAGCAGAGAGAGGAAAATTCCGGTAAGGTGCCCGCCTGGACTGTCTCCGGCTTCACTATCCAGCCTTTAAATACTTCATTCGCCGAATCCCGCGAAGTCAGAACGATGGCCATTGCCAACGTTGGGGGATCTGGCATCAGGAAAACACTCTATGTCGTTTGAACATCTCGGTCTGCGGGCAGAACTGCTGCGCGCGGTCGCCGATCAAGGTTATACCTCGCCAACCCCTATTCAAGCTCAAGCCATACCAGCGGTCCTTCAAGGCGTCGACCTTATGGCTGGCGCCCAGACCGGTACTGGCAAAACCGCAGGCTTTACTCTGCCACTTTTGGAAAAACTGAGTCGCGATCCGCGACCGCGCGTCAACGGTAAAAAACCTATTCGGGCTTTGATCCTCACCCCCACCCGAGAATTGGCTGCTCAGGTATTCGATAACGTCAAAGCCTATGGAAAATACCTGCCGCTGCGCGCTCAAGTAGTGTTCGGTGGTGTTGGCATCAACCCGCAAATCGCCCATTTACGGGGCGGCGTGGATATTCTGGTCGCCACTCCGGGGCGACTTTTGGACCTGCAGAGCCAGGGGGCACTCTCATTAAAGGATGTGGAGGTCTTGGTTCTCGACGAGGCCGACCGCATGCTGGATATGGGCTTTATTCACGATATTCGCAAAATCCTTGCGCTCTTGCCCGCACGCCGCCAGAACCTTTTGTTTTCCGCCACCTTCTCTGATGACATCAAAGCGCTGGCGGACAAGCTGCTGCAACAGCCTGTATTGATTGAGGTTGCGCGCCGTAATGCCACAGCGGAAACCATTACCCAAATCGTCCACCCGGTCGACCGCAATCGCAAGCGCGAACTGCTTTCCTACCTCATTGGCGACGGCAACTGGAAGCAGGTGTTGGTCTTTACCCGAACGAAGCACGGCGCAAACCGATTGGTGGAGCAATTGTTGCAGGATGGCATCACAGCCGCAGCGATACACGGCAATAAAAGCCAGGGAGCGCGTATGAAAGCGCTCGACGACTTTAAGCGCGGCGCTGTGCGGGCGCTGGTTGCGACCGATATAGCCGCGCGCGGCATTGATATCGACCAGCTTCCCCGCGTGGTCAACTACGAGTTGCCCAATGTGCCGGAAGATTACGTACACCGCATCGGCCGCACCGGACGGGCGCAGAGCGAAGGTGTTGCCATATCGCTGGTGTGCGTGGATGAAAACAAATTTCTGCGCGATATCGAGCGCTTGATCAAACGACCTATTCAGAAAGTGGTGGTGGAAGGTTTTGAGCCTGATCCGTCCATTCGCCCGGAGCCGATCCAGTTGCGCGGCCAGCGCCCGGCGAGAGGCCAGGGGGCATCCCAGTCCCAGCGCGGCGATCATCGAAGCCATAACGGTGATAACCGCAATGGCAATCAGAGAAACGGTAATCACAGCAATGGCGGTCAGAAAGGCCGGCGCGCTGCATATGCGGGATCTCAAGGTCAACAAGATGGCGGTCATACACCGCCGCGAGCCAACCGCGGTGGCAACGGCCAGCGCGCAGAAGGGCGTCGTTCGGAGCAGGACGGTCGCCACAGCGCAGGCCAGCGAAACTCAGGTTATCGCGCAGCAGGTGCGGGCGGTCAGCGCAGTGGCAACTATCGCGGTTCGCGTCAGGATGCACACCGTTAAACGGCGCAGGGGTTTACCTTCCCCCTCGGGATTGGTCTAATGGGCGCTCCTTTTTCGGCGCCCTTCGTTCACAGATATCGATAAGGAGAGTGTTCTATGCGTAAACCTGAACTTGTTAAAGCCGTGGCCGAGATTGCGGATCTGTCGGAACGTCAGGCAGATGCCGTGGTGTCAGCTGTGGTCGAACAGATCACCAACGCACTCAGTCGCGGTGAGTCGGTCAACCTCGTCGGCTTTGGTTCTTTTTCCGTGAAATCCCGTCCGGCTCGCCAAGGCCGCAACCCGAAAAACGGTGAAGCCATTCAGATTCCTGCCAGCAACGTTCCTGTCTTCAAGGCTGGTAAAGGTTTGAAGGACGCGATCAGCGGCTAGTTGATAGCCGCCGTCCCGTAACGCCATAGTCCAATCACAATAATGAAATTGCATTGGCAAATCCTGCTGGCCATAGGGCTGGCAGTGGTGGTGGGCTCCCTCCTGGAACCGGAACACGGCATCGGGAGTTTTACTTTTCTTTCGCTGTTCAATTTTCTCGGCACCTTATTTCTCAATGCCCTCCACATGATCGTGGTGCCGCTGATCGTGTCTTCGATCATCTGCGGGGTTGCCAGCGCCGGTGCTGGACAAAACCTCGGTCGCATCGGCCTGAAAACGATCGGTCTCTATACGCTATCCACACTGCTGGCCGTGCTGATGGGACTGTTTTTGGTCAATCTCACATCCCCCGGGATTATTGACGGACAAGCTGCCGGTGAGCAGCTGAACTTGTCCTCAAAGGAGGAGCTGGAGAGCAGTCTTAGCAAGGTCGAAGGACGCAGTGGCGGGGATATAGCAGGCATATTTTTGCGCATGATCCCTACCAACGTGGTCGCCTCAGCAGCCAAGGGCGATATGCTTGGGTTGATCGTGTTTTCCCTGTTGTTCGGCGTATTTATGCTGCGTGTCAGCGCGCAGTATTCCGCAACCTTGAAAAACTTCTGGCAGGGCGTTTTTGAAGTGATGATGGCTATGACCATGTTCGTCATGCGCCTTGCGCCCCTTGGCGTTTTCGGCCTGGTGGCTAAAACCATCATGAGCACAGGTTTTGCCGCCTTCGGACCGCTGCTGGTGTTTTTCTTTACCGTGGTCGCCGCGCTTCTGCTGCACACCTTTGTTTCTCTGGCATTGATGCTGCGGATGATTGGCGGTATCAATCCGTTGAAACATTACCGCGCCATGATTCCCGCCATGCTCACGGCGTTTTCCACCGCCAGCTCATCGGCCACCTTGCCCGTGACCATCGAGTGCTTGGAAAAAAATGCCGGAGTTTCCAATCGCACCTCGTCCTTCGTTCTGCCTCTAGGCGCGACCATCAATATGGATGGTACCGCACTCTATGAATGCGCTGCCGCGCTCTTTATCGCTCAGGCATATGGGTTGGATTTGAGCTTTACCCAGCAATTCCTTGTGGTTGTGCTGGCGCTGCTGACCTCCATCGGCGTCGCCGGTATTCCGGCCGCAAGTCTTGTCGCCATCAGCGTAATCCTCACCGCCGTCGGCCTGCCGCTGGAAGGTATAGGTCTGCTGCTCGTCACCGACCGCATCCTCGACATGATGCGCACCGCCGTCAACGTCTTCAGTGACAGTTGCTGCGCGGTGATAGTGGCGAGTACGGAAGGGGAGACGGGGTTGTATGGACGAGCAAAAAATACTGAGTAAGGTCTGTTTCCCTGCCTAAGTCCCCATAAATCCTGAAGGGCTCATAATCCTTGATGGAATAGCAAGCGCTCCTCGGCTGAGCCACCTCAGCGGGAGCTAAATCGGCTGGTTTTGCCGGCTTTAGCTCCGCTGTCCTTCCTTGGCGTACTCAGCCTTGAATCTTTTCCGCGATGGCTTGCAGGTCGTGGGAGGATTCCAGAATGTTGTCTACAGTGATTGACGCCGTGACCGGATCCAGGTGGAGGTCTTCGTAGACCTTAGCCGGGATTTCCTGATAGGCGCCGTGGCCGAGACCTTTGTTAGCGAGCAGTTGGCGCGCCACATAGATAAGTTTCGGATAGGAGCTGTGTTCGCCCTGATAATTCGGGTTGTTCTGGTGGCGCATGGCGATAACCACTTCCTCCGGCATATGCCAGGATTCGAGCAGCCACGCGGCGATCTGACAGCTGGAAACGCCGAGCAGGTGTTGCTCAACCGAAGAGGCCGGGATATGGCGGTTCACTTCCAGATGTCGGTTGATATTGGCGAAGTAGGGAGGGAAAACTTCCGCCAGTACCAAGTAACCAAAGTTGTTTAACAAGCCCGACAGATAAGCCATGCCGAATCCGGGGCGATGTTCCCGGGCGATGCTGGTAACCAGGCCTTCCACAACCGCAGCCGTACACACAGCGCCCTGCCAGTAGGTGCGCGTCTGGCGCGGTGTCATGGCAGTGGTGTTCATGGTTCTGCCGAGTGCAAGTCCCAAGGCCAGATTGAGCACCATATCGAAGCCCAGCACCCGCACAATGGCGTCGTGTACCGATTTGATTTTGCCCGGCGCGGAGTAATAGGGGGAGGATGCCCAACTGACCACCTGTGCGGCGAGCGCAGGGTCCAGCTCGACTATGTTGGCCAAGTCGCTGATATCCGCATCCGGATCGGCGCGCAGCTTGATGATGCGCTGAGCGGTTTCCGGTAGCGGCGGCAGCTCCAGGGTTTCATCCAGGCGCTGCTTGATACGCAAGGTAGTGAAATTTTTCAGGGAGAAGAGAATCTGCTCTTCGTCCATTTCGGGCGAGTCCGGCAAATGGGGTGCCGGTACCGCAAGTTCGCCTACACAGGCGGACTTGATAATGCTTTTGAAGTCGGGCTGGTGCAGCTCCAGCATCTGTTCACCGTCACCGGTGTCCAGCCAAAGTGTCTGATGACGCAGCAGAGCGGCATCCACCATAGTCGTCATACCCTGCCATTCGGGAATGGCGGGCACGGTTTTTAAATTCTGTTGTTGCAGAAGCGGGGTGAGTTCCGCCATTGGAACGGCTTCCAGATTGCGCCCGAATTGCGCCTTCACGGACGCCAGGTCCAGCATATGATCCATCGGCAAGAGCACTTGCAGACGACCCTGATTGTCCTGGAGTACAAGGGATTTGACAGCGCAGGTATCGACCGCAGGTGACAGGCTGGTGCGCACTGCATTGAGGCGAGTGTGACTGGCCTTCAGCTGATAAGCGATGTTGGCGGACTCAAGAATCTGAATAACACTGGCGGGTACGGACATCCCACAAATCTCCTGGCAAATACGGCGCGGCGACAAAAATCACCAGAAGCTGATACCGCTGCCGCAGTTCAGCTCACTCTTGAATATAGTCTGCTTCGGACGATTCGCTATGTAAGTAAGCCCAAATGAGGCCGGGAGAGCGCAGCAAAGGGCGTTTGATCCGACGATCGGTAGATCGGTCAGCCCTTTACATAATGTTGCTGGTGGGCGAACCATCGCTGGATCAATGGTCGGATCAAGGCCGGGTTATAAGTGTGGAGAAGTTCGGCAGTTTCATGCACCAGGGGGATCATATGGGCATCCCGCTCCAGGTCCGCCAGGCGGAACTGCAGCGCACCGGTCTGGCGGGTGCCGAGCAATTCGCCGGGGCCGCGAATGCGCAGGTCTTCCTCGGCAATGACGAACCCGTCATGGGTGCGGCGCATTACCTGCAAACGCTCCTTGGCCACTTTGGACAGTGGATGGCCGTAGAGCAAAACGCAGTGGCTTTCGATATTGCCCCGGCCGACCCTGCCGCGCAGCTGGTGCAGCTGGGCAAGGCCGAGGCGCTCGGGGTTTTCGATGATCATGAGGCTCGCATTCGGCACATCGACCCCCACTTCAATTACGGTGGTGGCCACCAGCAGTTGAATCTGACCATCCTTGAATTGCGCCATAGTCTGTTCCTTGTCGCGGCTATTCAGGCGCCCGTGGATCAGGCCGATTTGCAGCTCCGGCAGGCTTTGGCACAATTGGCTGGCCATTTCCTCGGCTGCTGCTGCGGCCAAAGTCTCTGAATCCTCCACCAGGGTGCAGACCCAATACACTTGGCGCCCCGCCAGACAGGCGTCGCGCACCCGCTCGATCACATCCGCGCGCCTTTGCTGGCTGATCAGCACCGTATTGACCGGCGTTCGGCCAGGCGGCAGCTCATCAATAACCGACAGGTCCAGGTCGGCATAAGCCGTCATGGCCAAGGTGCGGGGAATTGGGGTTGCGGTCATCACCAGTTGATGGGGAAAGATGGGCGCAGCGCCAGATGCCGCGTTCTTGTCGCGCAAGGACAGGCGTTGGTGCACGCCGAAGCGGTGTTGTTCGTCGATGATCACCAGTCCCAACTTGGCAAAACGCACTTGCTCCTGAAACAGCGCGTGGGTGCCGACCACCAGATGTGCCTCCCCGTGCGCAATCTGCTCCAGGGTCTTTTCTTTCTGTTTGGCGGTGAGTTTGCCCACCAGCCAAGCGACCTGAAAGCCGAGGGGCGCGAGCCAGCGCTCAAAGTTGCGCTTGTGTTGCTCTGCGAGAATTTCCGTCGGCGCTGCCAGCGCCACTTGCCAGCCATTGCCCACCGCCGCCAGAGCGGCCGCCGCCGCAACCAGCGTCTTGCCACTGCCAACATCGCCCTGCACCAGTCGCAACATGGGCTGTGGTTGGGACAGGTCGGCGTGGATATCGCGAATCACCCGCTGTTGGGCATTGGTAGGTGAAAACGGCAGGGAGTCGTAGAAGTCTTGTAACAGCTTGCTATCAACGGGCAAACGCGGGGCCGTTTCTTGGCGCGCCTGTTCCCGGCTCTCCTGCAACGCCAGATGATGGGCGAGCATCTCTTCAAACGCGAGTCGTTGTTGGCAGGGGTGCGTGCCTGCAACCAGGGCAGGGATCGGCGCTTCTTTAGGCGGGAAATGTACGTACGCCAAGGCGTGTGCCAGGGTTTCCACACCGAAGCGCCGGTTGATTTCCGCTGGCAACAATTCTGCCGGCGGCGACGTGCGCATCAGCGCCACCGCTTGGGAAGTCAATTTGCGCAGGCGCGCTTGTGAGAGTCCTTCGGTGGTGGGATAGACCGGCGTCAGGGATTGATCCACCGGCTTATAAGCCGCGCCTGGTTGGATCAATTCGTATTCCGGGTGATACAGCTCTATTCCCGAGGCGCCCAAACGCGGATCACCAAAACAGCGCACTTCTGCACCTACGGCAAACTGGGCTTTTTGTGCACCAGTGAAGTGGTAAAAGCGCAGATTGACCTGGCCGGTTTCATCTCTCAGCGTCACCACTAGGCTGCGTCGCCGCCCCATTACCACATCGCAACGGACCACAGTGCCTTCCAGCACCACGCTGGTGTTGGGCGCCAGATCGCCTATGGGTACCACGGTGGTTCGATCCAGGTAGCGCAGCGGCAGGTGAAACAACACGTCCTGTACAGTAAAAAGATTCAGCTTCGCCAGGGTTTGCGCGAAGCTGTCACCCACGCCTTTCAGCGCGGTTACTGGCAGGTTGGCGAGAGACGGCGCCGCCGACACGGGAGTTGACTAGTTGGTCAGTTCGGCGCGCGCGGCAAAAATGGCCTCGCGCAGCACATCAATAGCTTTGTGACGCGGGAAGCTGGCGCGCCAGGCCAGGGCGACAGTGCGTTTAGGCGGAGTGCCGGCAAAGGGTTTGACGATCAGCGAGTCCGCCAAGTGATGGCCAGCGAAGGCCGCAGAGCGCGGCAGAATCGTAATCCCCAGACCTGACGCCACCATATGTTTCAAGGTCTCCAATGAACTTCCCTCCCGCGCCGTGCGCACCCGGCCATTGGGGTCGTCGATCGACGGCTTGAGTGCAGGGCAGGCTTCCAGAACCTGATCGCGGAAGCAATGGCCTTCACCCAGCAGCAACAGGTTGTGTCCGGTGAGCTGGTTGGCTTCTATGGCTGCGTATTCGGTAAGCGGGTGGCTGCGGTCCATTACCACGACAAACTCCTCGTCATAGAGTGGCTGGGTGACCACATCCGCCTCGGTAAAGGGCAGGGCGACTATGATGGCGTCCAGCTCACCTTGGCGGATGCGGCGGCGCAAGGTTCCGGTGAAGCTCTCTTCCACGTACAGCGGCATTTTGGGGGCGAGTTTTTGCAGTTGCGGGATAACATAGGGCAGAAGATAGGGGCCTATCGTAAATATGGCGCCGACATGGAGCGGGCTGGAGAGTTGATCTTTTCCGGCGCTGGCGATGTCTTTGATCGCTGCGGCCTGTTCCAGGACTCGCTGGGCCTGCCGCACGATTTGCTCACCAAGAGGGGTCGGGTAAACACGGGTTTTGGAGCGCTCAAAGATGGCGGTTTCCAGCTCGTCTTCCAGCTTTTTTACCGCAATGCTCAGAGTTGGTTGCGACACATGGCAGCGATCTGCCGCACGGCCAAAGTGTTGTTCCTGCGCCAGTGTAACTATGTAGCGAAGTTCAGTGAGCGTCATGGCAAAATCTATCAAGTGGGTGGATACAATAAATAAACCTTAGAGGACGCAGTTTTGCAATCAAAAAAGATTCTTTTCCTCGGATACGGCGACCTTGCGGCTCGAACCGCCGCAATTTTGCCGGAGTATCAAAAGGTGGGGGTGGCTCGTTCCCTTAAGCCTCGGGCAGCAGACGTCGAATTCCGCCAAGGCGGGGCGGATAGCCCCGAGGTACTCGAATGGTTGGCTAAGACGGCCTTTGATGCAGTGGTAGTGACGCTCACCCCGGCAGAACATTCTGCGGAAGCCTATGCCCGGACCTATGTCGAGACAATGAAGCATTTGCTGCCGGTGTGGCAGGAATGCACGCCAGGGTTGGTTGTGTTTGTTTCCAGCACAAGCGTTTACCACCAGAACTCAGGGGAGTGGGTTGACGAAGCCAGTCCGACGCAACCGGATCATTTTTCTGGCCAGATCTTGTTGCAAGCTGAGTCCTTGCTGATATCCAGCGGGCTGCCGGTGTGTATTGTGCGGTTTGCAGGAATCTACGGGCCGGGGCGCGACTTTTTGCTGCGCCAAGTGCGCGCGGGACGAGGCGGTTCTCCCGCCTATACCAATCGCATTCACGCGGAGGATTGCGCCGGAGTGCTGGCGCATTTACTGCGCCAGCATTTTGTTGGGAAGACGTCGGAGACTATCTATCTCGGCTGTGACAGCTCACCCGCTCGGGGATCTGAGGTGCGCCGCTGGTTGGCCGAGCAGATTGGTGTCGACCCCAACTCCTTGGCGATCGACACGGATATTAGTGCCAATGCACGGGGTGGCAATAAAAGATGCAGCAACCGCCGTTTGTTAAATTCGGGCTATAACTTCCTCTATCCGTCCTATCGCGAAGGCTACGGGGTGTTGTTGGATTCGGGCGAACTGGACTCCTCTTCCGGAAGTGTTTCCTGATCTGCTGGCAACAGCCATTGAAGGAGTACGTTTTCCAACTCTTCCAGTCCTTCGCCAGTTTGCGCGGAGAAGGTCTGCGCGGTCACTAGATCGTGCACCTTGGCTTTCTTTAAATGTTGCCGCACCTGCGCCAAGGTTTTTTGCGCGGCACCCCGGCTCAACTTGTCTGACTTGGTCAGCAGCAAATGCACTGGCATTTCGCCCGCCACGGCCCAGTTCAACATGGTGGTGTCGTAGTTTTGCAACGGGTGGCGTATGTCCATCAGCAACACCAGACCGCGCAATGTCTGGCGTGCTTGCAGATATTCCGCCAAGTGCTCCTGCCATTGTTGTTTGGTGGCCAGGGGGACTTTGGCGTAGCCGTAACCCGGCAGGTCGACCAGGCGCACTTGCTCGTCGCCCAGGGCAAAAAAGTTGATCAACTGAGTGCGCCCGGGTGTTTTACTGGTGCGAGCCAGCTTGCCGTTATGCGTCAGGCGATTGATCGCGCTGGATTTACCCGCGTTCGACCGCCCGGCAAACGCCACTTCGGCACCGGTTTCCGGCGGACACTGGTGAATGCTCGGCGCGCTGGTAAGAAATCTGGCTTTGCGGAATAAATTGGGGTCTACCATTGGTTACACTCGGTGAGTAAGCAAAAGTCAGCTCAAAAAGTATTGCGTGGCGGCATTTTAAGATGACTTCTAGATGAGTTATCGGAATCGAGTGTATATAATGCCAGCCCAAATCGACCCTGGCGAACTTGCGCGCCGGGCGCCAGACACACGCAGCAATAAAAAGCCAAAAAAGCAGTTACTAAAAAAGCCTGTGCTCGGGCCGCAGATATCTGTGGCTATAACGAATCACTTTTAGCTAAACGGGAATCTTCATGAGCAATTCATTTCGCACAATCCTGCTAGTCCTCGGTTTAAGCGCGCTGGCACCTACCGCTTTGGCGGCGGGCGATGCTGCGCGGGGCGAAACCTTAGTGGCTGTGTGTGCCGCCTGTCACGGCGCCGATGGCAACAGTCCTGCCCCTAACTTCCCTAAAATCGCTGGCCTGGGCGAAAAATACATCACCAAACAATTGGTGGATATCAAAACCGGCGTGCGGGTAGTGCCGGAAATGACTGGCTTGCTCAACGACTTCAGCCAACAAGATCTTGCCGATATGGCTGCTTTTTTTGCGGGTAAAGGCATGCAGCTCTCCGGTGCACAAGCTCTGCAAGTAAGAGTGAACTCCGGAGTTGAAGTGGACGCTCTGGAATTGGGTGAAAAGATTTACCGCGCGGGCAATCTCGAAACCAATACGCCTGCCTGTACAGGCTGCCACTCTCCCCGAGGTCTTGGCAATGATCCGGCCGGCTTCCCCCGTCTCAGTGGCCAGTACGCACAATATATTGAAAAACAATTGCGCGATTTCCGTGCCGGCAACCGTGTGAATGACAGTGATGCTCAGATCATGCGCAAAGTTGCCGAGCATCTGTCAGATGCGGAAATTGTTGCCCTGGCGAACTACATCGCTGGTCTCAATTAATCGCCGCATTGCCATTTAGCGTACGAGTTCACGCTTCGTCTATCGCGCGGGAACTCGGCGCTGTTGTACCTTTCTAACCGCAACAAGTGGCGCGCCGTCGCGATCACTGCCATCGACCTGCGATTATCACACTAAGGGGAAATACATGCGTTTTTTGATTGCGTTCCTGGGACTGGCTCTGCCATTGCTGGCAAGTGCTGCTGATGCGCCCGCTAAGCCCAAATATGAAGAGGGCAAGCATTACACGGTGCTGAGCGGTCAGCCCAAGCCGTCCAAATCGGGCAAAATCGAAGTGACTGAGTTGTTCTGGTACGGCTGCGGCCACTGCTATGTGTTTGAACCTGTATTGCACGAATGGGAAAAAACACTGGCGGAAGATGTGGCTCTGGTCCGTTCACCCGCCATGTGGCAACAACGCCGCAACCCGACGGACGCTATGTGGACCCACGCGCGCCTCTTCTACACAGCCAGTGCTCTCGGTCAGTTGGACAAGCTTCACACCGTGTTCTTCGATGCCATGCACAAACACAACAAGCGCCTGGTTACTCCGGAAGAAATTTCTGCCGTAGTGTCTGCTCAGGGATTGGATGGTGCGGCGTTTGTTAAGACTATGGATTCTTTCGCCGTTAACGCCCAGGTTACTCAGGCCGACGCCCGCCAGCGCGCCTATCGCGTAACCGGTACTCCGGAAATCGTTGTTGGTGGTTATTACCACATCTCCGCTGGCAACGCGGGTGGGCAGAAAGAAATGTTGGAAATCGCGGATTACTTGATCGAAAAGATCCGCGCAGAGCGATAAGACTGCAAACAACGCAAAAGGCCGGGTATCCCCCGGCCTTTTTGCTATCACTCCCGGCCTTTTTGCTCAGGAGAGGTATTTTTTAACGGTGTTGACCAGTTGATCTTCGTTGATGGGCTTGGTCAGCAAATCATCGACACCGCTGGTCAGGATGCTCTGCTGTTCGGTTTCTATGGCATGCGCGGTCAGTGCGAGCACGGGTAGATTCTGCAACGTGGGGATCTGGCGAATACGGCGGGTGACTTCTTTGCCGCTGATGCCCGGTAGAGAGATGTCCATCAGAATTAAATCGTATTGACCTTTTTCCAACAGCGCCAGGCAGCGCTCGCCACTTTCTACGCAGGTCACATCAAACCCTTCGTCCTCGAGAATCCACGACACTAGCTTGCTGTTATCAGGGTTATCCTCAACCACCAGAATGTGAGCGTTCATAAACCTCTCCGTAGGCTCTTTTATGTAACCGGTCACACGAAAATGTGACTGGTGTTCAAAAGCAATAAAACGTTCGGCTGTACATTATGAATGGGGCGGTTTTTTTAAAAAGTATAGCCGCTCATCCGAGCGTGATGACTATTTCGCCGTTTTGCGAAAGGAGGAGGCTGCTGGGGAGGGAGGTAGTAGAAGGTGGACGTTGTGTACAAAAATTAAACGTCGGTGTAAGGTTCGATACCATCAACAAGAATAAGCAGAGACCAGGCGGAATATGAACTCGATTGAACAATCCCGTAATTTGACTCAGCAGCTGACCTACGAATTGGGGTGCGCCATAGTGCAAGGCAGATATGGGGAGGGTACGGGTTTTCCCACAGAGGCCGAGTTGTCCGCTCAGTTCAATATCAGCCGTAGCGTCACGCGCGAAGCGGTGAAAATGCTGACTGCAAAAGGTTTGATCTCCTCTCGACCGCGCAAAGGCATCTGCGTCCAGCCCGCGCATCAGTGGAATATGTTTGATTCGGATGTATTGCGCTGGACCTTATCCACGGAACCCTCTCTGCAATTGCTCAAGGAATTCACCCAATTACGTTTTGCCATAGAGCCAGAGGCGGTTGCTTTGGCGTGCCAATTTGCCACAGACCAACAAATTGCAGCGATTGGCCGGGCGCTGGAGCGTATGGCAAAGGCGGAAAGGGGCGAAGACGACCCGCTCGACTCTGACATTGCGTTCCACACCAGCATTCTGGAAGCGAGCAACAACCGGTTTTTTCTGCAGTTCTGCGATTTTATTCAGGCGGCGTTGCGCATCAGTATCGCCTGCACCAACCAATTGAAATCCATCCGCACCGCCAGTGAGAGCGACCACCGCGCGATTTATGAGCACATAGCCCGCCGGGATGTAGAGGGCGGTCGTGAGGCTACGCGGGTGCTGCTCTGCGAAGTCATGGATTTGATTATGGACTCGCTGGAAAGCGCCAAGTCCGCAGAAACGTTGAGAGCCGCCCTGGTTTGATAAAAGTGCATTTGGCTGCACTCAGTAGCCGATCGGCGGCTGGTGATTCCAAACTCAAGTAAGCATAATAACGTCGCTTTGCCGCACGCCGGGCTATGGGCGGCATCGCCATAATAATTTTAAAACTCACTTTCCGAGGCTGTTCGGTCATCGGAATCCGTATCCGCTGAAGAGCGGCAACACGACTATATAAGAATCGAGGTCTTTATGTCTGGATCATCAGGGGCTGGCGTGCAGGCCAGGGCTGTTGGGAATTTTTCTGAGCAAAATCATACGATGTCGCTGGTTTGGTTGACGTCGTTATTTTTTATGTGGGGCTTTCTTACCTGCCTCAATGACATTCTGATTCCGCACCTAAAAAATGTTTTTGATTTGAATTACACCCAGGCGATGTTGGTGCAGTTCTGCTTTTTCGGGGCTTATTTTATTGTCTCGATTCCAGCGGGCGCGCTGGTAAAAAAAGTCGGCTACAAAAAAGGGATCGTCATAGGGCTTGCGATCGCGGCAGTTGGCTGTTTGATGTTTTATCCCGCGGCGCAAATTCAAATGTACTGGATTTTCCTTGCTGCACTGTTTGTTTTGGCCGGTGGCATTACGATTTTGCAGGTTTCGGCAAATCCCTACGTCACTATTCTCGGTAGTCCGCGCACAGCGTCCAGCCGTTTGACTCTGACTCAGGCATTTAACTCTTTGGGTACTACGATTGCGCCTTGGTTTGGATCAGTGCTGATTTTGGCGGGCGCCACTGCAGGATTAACGGGTGCGGAATTGAAAGCTCAAGAAGCACAAGCAGTGCAAGGCCCTTATTTAATGCTCGCGGGCGCCTTGCTGGTGTTGGCGGTTATTTTTGCGTTGCTCAAATTGCCTCGCGTTGTTGATGATGAAATTCCTGTTCATGCCGGCGAGCAAGGCAAATCTGCCTGGGCATATCCCCATCTGGTGCTCGGTGCGGTGGGTATTTTTGTTTACGTGGGTGCAGAAGTTGCCATTGGCAGCTTTTTGGTGAATTTCATCAGTGAGTCTCATATAGGCAATATGTCGGAAGCTGATGCGGCGAAAATGGTGACCTATTATTGGGGTGCGGCCATGGTGGGGCGATTTATTGGTGCGGCTGCTATGCAGAGAATTTCCGCGGGTGTTGCCCTTGCATTTAACGCTATCTTCGCATGCGTACTGATTTCCATCGCTATGTTGGGCTCAGGAAAAATCGCCATGTGGGCGATTCTCGCAGTAGGCCTGTGCAACTCCATTATGTTCCCTACTATTTTTAGTCTTGCTTTAAAAGGTCTCGGACCTCATACCAGTCAGGGCTCCGGTATTTTGTGTATGGCAATTGTCGGTGGCGCTTTGATTCCTCTGGTTCAAGGTGTATTGGCCGACACTATAGGCCTGCAAATGGCGTTTGCATTGCCTGTATTGTGTTATGCCTTTATCGCATTTTATGGACTGAAAGGTTCAGACGTGAAACACGCTTGATTGGTGTTAAGCGAAACTCAATAAAAAAGGGAGCTTAGCTCCCTTTTTTATTTTTAAACGCGGCAATTTATTTTTTGATAATGACACCACCTTCCAGATGCAAACCGCCGCGGCTGTGCAGCACAACGGCAACGGCATAGATCATGCGAATATCACAGATATCGTCTTCAATAATCACGGTGTTGAGAACGTCTGCTGGCGCTTTGGACAGGTTGGTGATCATGCGGCGAAAAAAACCGCGGGATTCTAAGCGGGAAAATAATACCGCGACTTTTTTGCTTTCTTCGAGCACGCCAACCCAATCATCTGGACGGCATTCCCGCACGGGGCGCTCGTAATCAGGCGTTAGATCCGCAGCCATTTTTATTTGCATGATAGGCGATTCATTAGCATCCAATAATGTGTTGCCTTTTAACACGCCCAGCATAGTGCCTGAATCTTTATCGAATGCCGCAATTTTGGGAGCGCCGACACGGTTGGTTTGTTCAATAATGAAATTTTCCTGGCCGTCGGGCGCGCTGAATTCGGAGATCTGATAAAAGCCGAATTGGCGATTCAAATGAATGGTAAACAACTCAGAGTTATTGCTGCGCAGAGTGTAGGACGTAACGTAACTGCGCATCCCTCGCATGTCTTGACTGGTCCAATTACTTAGGGTGATGGCTTTCAAGTTTTATCGCCTAATGGATGTTTTTCGCTCGCCTAGTTACCGCAATTTGGCTTGCTCCACAAAACTCTGAGATACAAGTCACGGAATTCTATGGGGGGCCGGTCAGTTTCGCAAGCTCGGTCCGTTGTAGCCAAAACGAAGTGAAGAGAAAAACTCGCTTAACAGTGGAATATTCCATTATCGGAATTTTTCATTTGTGATGGCGACGCTAGAGATTCCGCGTGTGAGCGTTAAACTGCGTGCAATTGAATCCAGGCGGTCGGGGTGTCGCCTGACATAACGATTTGCGCCCACAAATGGTGGCGCGTTTGAGGGCGCAGTTCATGGCCAAACAATTTTTCAAATCTATTTTTGTATCGGTGTTTTTGGCCGCTCTGCTCAGCGCGTGCGGTTCAGACAAGACGCCGGGTGATTCCAGTTCGTCGAGTTCCTCGTCCAGCTCATCCAATTCAAGCGCATCATCCAGTTCCAGCAGTGCGTCCAGCTCAAGCGGTACAGCTGATTGCGTCCCTGCGGCAGCAGGAGACGGCTATTGCCTGGTGTGGAGTGATGAATTCCACGGAACTCAGATCGACCTCAGCCGCTGGAGCTTTGAGCGCAACTGTTATGGCGGCGGCAATAACGAGGCGCAGTGTTATGTCGACTCGCCGAATAATGCCTGGGTGGACGGCGAATATCTGCATATCAAGGCAATCCGGCAAAACCTGCGCGGTCCGGCGCTTGCGGACGACGACCCGGGTTATAACCCCAACGACCAGTCCGGCAGTGGTACCTACAGCTCGGCACGCCTGCGCAGCAAGGGCAAAGGTGACTGGCGCTACGGCCGTTTCGAGATTCGCGCGAAGTTGCCCTGGGGACAGGGAACCTGGCCGGCTATCTGGATGCTGCCGACCGACCAGATTTATGGCGGTTGGGCCAGCTCTGGCGAGATCGACATTATGGAGGCGGTCAATCTGAAGATCGGCGGTGAGCGCCGCATCCACGGCACTCTGCACTTCGGCGATAACTGGCCGAACAATGTGTACTCCGGTGAGGAGTATGTGCTGCCAGGTGGCACCAATCCTGCCGATGATTTCCATGTTTATGCGGTGGAATGGGAAGAGGGCGAAATCCGCTGGTATGTGGACGGCGATCATTTCGCAACCCAAACTCAGACGGGTTGGTACTCCGCCAAGGCACTCAATAAGTTGAGCGCGCCTTTTGATCAGCGTTTCCATTTGATTTTGAACTTGGCAGTCGGCGGTGACTGGGCGGGCAACGTGAATGACACGGGTATCGATGAAAGTGCCTTTCCCCAGGAAATGCTGGTGGATTACGTGCGCGTGTTCGAATGCCGCAAAGACCGCGAGACAGGACGCGGCTGTGGCTCGAGTGATGGCAACTTCAAGCTCAACCCAGGTGTTCCCAGGCCGGCGCCGGTTGATCCCGGCAATGGCAGTGAGTTTGTCATCTTTAACGGCGCCGTGACCGCTCCTTATGAATGGCGCACCTGGACGGAAAATGGCTCTGTGGACTACGAGCTGATCAATGTCGGCGGCGACTATGGCCTGGTGGCGCAGGTGACCTTCAACACTGATCAAGGCATAGGCTTTTTCCAGGCCGATGCGCAGGCGGACTTTTCCAGCTTCAGTAGAATTTCCATGGATATACGCGTGGTCAGCGATCCGCGCGCCGTCAAGGACCCGCTGGTCGTGCGCGCGGATTGTGTCTATCCCTGCAGCTCGGGCGACTACCCGCTCGGCTATCCAATGCTGAACCAATGGACCCGCTACACCATTCCCCTGGCGGAACTGGCCAATGGCGGGCTGGATTTGACCCGGGTGAATACGCCCCTGGTGATCTCGCCTCTGTTTGGTAATCAGCGTGGTGTGGTGCTCCAGATCGACAACCTGCGCCTGCTGCGATAAGCCGCCTAGCATCCGTCCGAATCATTTGGTTGTAAGGACTAGAAGATAGGGCTGTCACTTCATGCCTTTGGCTTAAGCTCCGTTGCGTCGACTTTGCGCTAAAGTGTGATTTCAAACGAGTTTTTTGCGCTTGAAACTTTGTGGCGCCAGCCCAATCTATAAGCGCCGTTACGCGCGCCGGCACTTCTGATCCGGTGTAATCCAATAATAATCGCACCGTCTAAGCGCCTGGCTGAGACGGTGTTCATCTGATCGAACAGGGGACTTAACCGTGGACCGCCGCGTTGAATGTCAATTCAGCTCAGCCTCATCGGGGGATGCCGTCCTGTTCTCACTTCTCTGCAATTCCTTCTTGTTTTATCTGATTCGTGCACAGCGCGGATTGTTTTTCATTCAAAGGAGGCTTTCCTCGTGATCACAGTTGAGCGTTTGAACCGCACCTACGGCAGTCTTCGCGCTGTCCAGGATGTGAGCTTCACTATTTCTCAGGGCGAAGTGATCGGCCTGCTAGGTCCCAACGGAGCGGGTAAGACCACCATCATGAAGATGATGTGCGGTTATCTCGAGCCGAGTTCCGGGCGCGTCACTATCAATGGTATCGATGTAGCCGAAGATACCAAGCTTGCCCAGTCCTATATCGGTTACTTGCCGGAGAACCTGCCGGTGTATCCGGAAATGACCATCGTTAGTTACCTGGAGTACGCCGCCAGCTTGCGCGGTATTCCGCAGGAGCAGCAGGCGGCGGAAATTCGCCGGGTACTGAACGCGACCGATTTGCGCGGGCGCGCGCTGGATAAGATCGGCTCTCTGTCGCGCGGTTTGAAACAGCGGGTCGGTGTCGCCCAGGCCCTGTTGGGCAACCCCAAAGTGCTGGTGCTCGACGAGCCCACCAACGGCCTCGATCCCACCCAGACTCTGCAAATGCGCGAGCTGATCCGCAAGCTGGCAGAAACCAGTACCGTCATAGTTTCCACCCACATACTGTCCGAGGTGGAAGCGGTGTGCGATCGCGTGCTGATGGTGCGCAGCGGCAAGCTGGTGCTGGATTCCCGCCTGGACGCTTTGACCGACGCCAGCGAATTGAAAGTCAAAACCTCTCTGACGCCCGATGCCTTGCAACCTTTGCTGCAGGTCATCGAGGGCATCAAGGGTTATCAGTTCCAGCAGCATGCAGGGATTACGGAGTGCCGCATCAAATTGGCTGAACCGAGTGCCGGCAATGACATCAGCGCCAGCTTGGCGAAAAAAATCATTGAAAACGGCGGCGCGCTTTATCAATTGCACCGTGAACAGAGAGATCTGGAAACACTGTTTCGTGAATTGAATTCTGGGGAGGGTATCGCCAATGCAGCGTGATGTGCAGAACCGCGCGCTCGGCAAAATTGTTTCCAAAGAATTGGGCCAATTTTTCCGCGCGCCCATTGCCTGGCTTTTTCTGGGCGCATTTTTGTTGGTTTCTTTATTTATTTTCTTTTGGGTGGAATCCTTTTTCGCCCGCAATATCGCCGACGTGCGACCGCTTTTTGTTTGGATGCCGTTGTTGCTGATTTTTTTATCCGCCGCACTCACCATGAAAATGTGGAGCGAAGAGCGCCGCAGTGGCACTTTGGAACATGTGCTGACGCAACCTGTACCACTCTGGCAATTTGTCGTTGGTAAATTCCTGGCGTGCTGGATTTTGTTGGCAATTGCGCTCTTATTGACTCTGCCGCTGCCGATTACCGTGTCGTTCCTCGGCGATGTGGATTGGGGTCCCGTATGGTCCGGATATATAGCCGCGCTGTTGTTGGGCGGTGCTTATATCAGCATGGGCCTGTTTATTTCCGCGCGCTGCGACAATCAGATTGTCAGCCTGTTGCTCACGGTTGCACTCGCCGGTGCGTTTTATGTGATTGGCTCCAGCGTATTGACCAACCTGGTGGGCAACCAGACGGCAGAAGTGCTGCGCAGCATAGGCACAGGTTCGCGTTTTGAATCCATTACCCGCGGCGTGTTGGATCTGCGCGATTTGTACTACTACATCAGTTTGATCGCAGTATTTTTGGCGCTGAATATTTTTGCTCTCGAGCGCGGCCGCTGGGCCAGCGATGGCAATGCCAAATTCCACAGCATCTGGCGCTGGGGAACCGTATTGGTGGTGGCGAATATGTTGGTGGCCAATATTTGGCTGAGCCAGTTGCCATCTCTGCGCTGGGATACCACACGCGGAAAAATGTATTCCATCTCTGCTGCAACTGAAGGCTATCTGGCGCAATTGCAGGAGCCGATTTTAATTCGCGGTTATTTCACGCAAAAAACTCACCCACTGTTGGCGCCTTTGGTTCCGCAACTGCAAGATTTTTTGCGTGAATATGAAGTGGTAGGCGATGGCCGTGTGCGTGTGGAAATTGTCGACCCGACGCAAAATCCGGAATTGGAAGACGAAGCGCAAACCCGTTTTGGCATTCGTCCGACGCCTTTCCGCGTGAATGATCGCCATCAAACGGCGCTGGTGAACGCTTATTTTGACGTTCTGGTGCAATATGGCGATGTGCACGAAGTGCTGGGTTTCAACGACCTGATCGAAGTGAAAATGAGCGGCGACACCGATATACAAGTGCGTCTGCGCAACCCGGAATACGACGTCACTCGCATAATCAAAAAAGTGCTGTATTCCTATCAATCCGGTGGCGACATTTACGCCAGCATCAAAACACCGATTGAGCTGACTGCCTATATTTCTGCCAACAGCAAATTGCCACCAGAGCTCGTGGATTTGCGCACGGCTATCGAAAATAAAATTGAAGAAGTTAAAAAGCTCGCCGGCGATAAATTCACTGCGCGGTTTGTTGACCCGGATGCAAACGGCGGTGCAGAAGGAAAACGTATTACTGAACAATACGGCTTCGCGCCTATGGCGGCTGGCTTGCTCGATCCCAATCGTTTTTATTTCTACGTGATGTTGGCGCAGGGTGATCGACTGATGCAAATCCCGCTCGGCGATTTCACTCCCGGGAGTTTTGACTCAGCATTGCAAGGCGGCATTAAACGTTTGGCGCAAGGCTTTACCCGCACCATTGGTTTGGTGACACCAACGCCGGAGTCGTCCAATCATTTTGGCGTATCCATTTCTACCAAACCGAAATTCACTGCCTTGAGAGATATCCTCAACCAGAATTTCAATGTGGTGGATGAAGATCTGACCGACGGCCGCGTCGCCGGCAATGTGGATTTGTTGCTGCTCGCAGCTCCAGATCTCACCGATGACAAACAATTGTTCGCCATCGACCAGTTCCTGATGCGTGGGGGCACGGTGGTAGCTGCACTGTCTCCATATTCAGCGCAGGTTTCGCGCACGAATTTGTCGCTCAACAATTATTCCAGTGAGCTCGGTCGCTGGTTGAAAGAAATGGGTGTGAACATAGGTAATAACCTGGTCATGGATTCGCAGAATTCTGCGTTCCCTGTACCGACCGTGCGTGAAGTTGGCGGTATGCGCTTCCAGGAAATGCGTTTGCTGGATTATCCGTATTTCATCGATGTGCGTGGCAAAGGCATGAATGATGAGTCGCCGGTAACCGCCGATCTGCCGCAAGTGACTGTGGCCTGGGCATCGCCGATTACGCTGGATTCAGACAAAACCCAAAATCTGCGAGTGACCCGCCTGTTGGAAAGCTCGGAGCGCTCATGGCTCGGCGACACTTCCGGCGTAATGCCAAATGCGGAGCAGTTGCAATTTGGCTATCGTCCTGCGGGTGATCGCCAAGCGCATCTGCTGGCTGTCGCGCTGCAAGGTAAGTTCACTTCCATGTTCTCCGGCAAAGACTCTCCGCTGGCTGAACAAGCCAAAAAAGAGGGCGAGAGTGAAGAAGAAAATGCAGCGAAACCAGTCAACGTGGTGTTGAACCACTCGGCAGAGTCTGCACGTCTGGTGGTGTTTGCCTCCAACGATATGTTCCGCGACGAGATTGTGAACATGTTGAGTAGCGTGATGGGCGGCAATTACTTCAACAGCTTGCAGTTGGTTGCCAACACGGCAGATTGGGCGCTGGAAGATCAAGGCCTGCTCAGCATTCGCGCCCGCGGTCATTTCAACCGCACTCTGACGCCGATGGAAACAAGCACTCAGGAATTCTGGGAGTATCTCAACTACGGCCTGGCCTTGTTGGGATTGTTGGTCCTCTGGCTGGTGTTGCATTACGTGAACCGTTCACGCGACGCCCGTTATCAGCAGTGGCTGGCAGCATAATTGGGAGGTGATATGACAACTTCAAAAATCACAAAAATATCCAAAAAAATCCCCTGGCTCGCCGGCGTGTTCGGTGCCCAGCTGGTGTTGGCGGTGGTTTTGTTCAATGTGCAGCACCGCCAGCCAACGGCGAATAACGAACCGCTGTTGACGTTCAACAAGGCGACCGTCGATACCGTTGAAATCACCTCAGGTGAGGAAAAAATCGAGCTGCGCAAAAAAGACGGGCAGTGGCGTATCGGTGATAGCCTGCCAATCGCGGAAACTCGCTTAAACGATCTCTTAAAAGAGGTTGAGGGGCTGCGCGGTGGTTGGGCTGTGGCGAAAACTGGTGACGCGGCCAAGCGCTTTGAGGTTGCCGATGACAAATTCAAGCGCAAGCTGCGCCTGTTGTCCGGCGACAAAGAAGTCGGCGTGTTGTTGGTGGGCACTTCACCATCTTTCCGTCAGACCCACGTGCGCAAGCAAGGTGATGCCAATATTTACTCAGTCAAATTTGACGAGTTTTCTCTGACCACGGAACAGGACAGCTGGTTGGATACCGAGCTGATGCGCCCGGCTGGCGAGATTACCGCTGTGCAGTTTGACGGCCACAAGGTGGAGAAAGTCGCCGGTCACTGGCCCGCAAAAACTCCTGATTCTGTAGCCGGTGACGCGACCAAGGAAGAGGGCGCTACTGAAGCCGTAGTGGCAACTGAGGGTAATGCGGATAACGCAGCTGAAGGTGATAAAACCTTGAAGTTTGATAGCGCCGCATTCGCCAAAGCCTTGGGCGATATCACTGTGCTGGGCATCGCCAAAAATCAGGCCGATTTGGATGCTCCGGTCACTCAGGACGCCAATGCCCAGGACGAAAACAAAGTCCTGAAAATCGAGTGGACCGTCACCACCGACAAAGGTGAGTTTAGCTATCAGCTGCTGAGCAAGAATGAGCAGTACTACATTCGCCGCAGCGATATCAACGAAACATTCCGCCTGTCCAAATCCCAGTACGACGCGCTCGCCAAAGTGCAGGATTTGCGACAGTCCTGAACCTTTCTCTTTATTCTGCTTATTCTGCCCCTCCACCCGGAGGGGCAATTCCCGCCTGCTTTTTTTCTTCGAACCGGAACTTCAGGTAGAAAATTTCATCTGTAGAACCACGGATTTTGCGAGGGTTGAAAGTGTTTCAGCCAACCCCATTTTTGAGCTTTCTGTATCTTGTTGAGGAATCCCTGATGAAGTTCCGCGCCTTAGCTGCATCGACTCTCACCTTGACTGCGAGCCTCCTGCTCGGTACACCGTCTTATGCGGCACTGCCCAGTGTCGATGCCAGCGGCAATGCTCTACCGTCGCTCGCGCCTATGCTGAAAAACGTCAACCCGGCGGTAGTGAACATCGCCACCTACACCAAGCGCGAAGTCAACAACCCGCTGCTCAGCGACCCCTTTTTCCGCCATTTTTTTAATATTCCGGAGCAGCGCCAAACTCAGCGCCAACGCAGCGCCGGTTCCGGCGTAATCGTCGACGCAGCCAAGGGCACGGTTATCACTAACCATCACGTTATCAACGGCGCGGACGAAATCCAGGTAGTGCTGCATGACGGTCGCACTTTCGCCGCCAAGCTTGTTGGGTCTGACCCGGAAGTGGATATCGCTGTATTAAAAATCGAAGGGGATAACCTCACGCAACTTCCCATGAGCAATTCCGACGAATTGCAGGTAGGAGATTTTGTGGTGGCCATAGGTAACCCCTTTGGTCTTGGCCAAACCGTCACCACAGGTGTGGTCAGTGCCTTGGGACGAACCGGGCTTGGCATTGAGGGTTACGAAGACTTCATCCAGACAGACGCCTCCATCAACCCAGGCAATTCCGGCGGTGCGCTGGTGAATTTGCGCGGTGAATTGGTCGGTATCAATACTGCGATCATCGCCCCAGCAGGCGGCAACGTGGGAATTGGTTTTGCCATTCCCATCAATATGGCGCGCGCCAGTGTTGAGCAGATCATGGATCACGGGGAAGTGAAACGCGGGCAGATCGGCGTCAGCATTCAAGACGTTACACCCGAATTGCAGGAAGCTTTTGGCCTGAAGAACGGTCAACTCGGTGTGCTGGTTACGGGGGTTGCGGACAAGTCGGAAGCAGATAAGGCCGGATTAAAACCGGGTGATGTGATTATTGCAGTCGATGGCCGCCCAACATTATCCACCGGCGCACTGCGCAATGCGATTGGTGTGCGCAAAATCGGTGATACGGTAAAAATCACCTATATTCGCGACGGCCGGGAAAAAACCGTGCGTTGTAAAGTGGGTGACCCGAGCACCTCTGTAGCCTCTGTCTCCGGAAAAGCTCACCCGTTGTTGGAAGGTGCCCAATTTGAAAATCATCCCGATGGACAGGGTGTCGTAGTCAGCCGCATTGCGCCGCGATCTCCGGCAGCGGCGAGTGGTTTGCAACAGGGGGATTTGATTATTGGTGCCAACCGCCGCAAGGTAAGCAACCTGGAAGATTTCAATTCTGCCGTTGGTAGAGGTAAAGATTCCATTCTTCTCCATATTCAACGCGGCCGCGGTACGTTTTATCTGGTGATTCGTTGATTTATGAATTGATCAGGCAATTTGCTTTTTTTAGTAAATGGCCCAGCCAAATGGCCTTGCCTTAGGGCAAGGCCATTTGTTTTTAACGCAAATCTTTTTTCATCAGCACTGCATTATTCGGTCGCAAAAGAGCAAATTCCGTTGTCTGGCGAATGGCATCCGGGGCCGAATGACGCGATACGATGTTGTAATCGAATTTTTCAAAAAATTCCTGCGCGGTGGATGTAAATAAATACAGCTCGCGAATATCCATTTGGCGCGCCATATTTTCCACATGTCGAACCAGTCGAGTTCCTATGTTCTGATTGCGTTTATTAGGGCGCACCACTAAAGAGCGCAATAATCCGTAAGGTGAAAATGGTTCGAGACCTATGACGGCAATGATTTCCTGTTGCTCCTTGACGGCCCAAAAATAATCCATATGTGCTTCGGTTAAATCGGAAGTCGGCAGATTAGCGGCATTTAAAAGCGACAGAGCGTCTGTTTTTGTGGGTCGATGGATGTCATGCATATACATCACCTCTGACAGAAGCCTTATTAATGGGCATTTAGCCCCCTATTTATACCGCTTTTTGTGCTTATAGGGTGCTGTTTTTCTGGAACTCGCGCCGCTGCCAGTGTATAACTGCCGGACTTGCTCTGCGAAGTGAAACGAAATGTTGGTGCAGTCGGAATAATCGGCGACTTTCGGCCCCGCATAAAATTAAAAATCGTTTCGATGACTAGTCTTCGAAAATGCCGTAATCCGGCACAGACAGGATCCGGTTATGAGTTTACTGCTGATTGTTCTTCTGCCGCTTTTGGGGGCGGTCCTGCCGTTGCTGACGGAACGGTTCGGACGCAATATTTGTGCTGCTGTTGCCGCTGCAGCACCGCTGCTTTCAGCGGGTCTGATCATATCCCAATTGCCAGCCGTATTCGCTGGCGATATCCCGATATTTCATGTCCCCTGGTTGTCCAACATCGGATTGGATTTGAGTTTGCGGCTGGATGGTTTGAGCCTGATGTTTGGGCTTCTTATCACTGGTATTGGTCTGCTCGTTATTTTCTACGCCCTTTATTACCTGTCGAATAAAGATTCCATCGGTAAGTTCTACGCGATTTTGCAATTGTTCATGATGGCGATGCTGGGCATTGTCATGGCGGACAATCTGTTATTGCTGATTGTTTTTTGGGAACTGACGAGCCTGAGTTCGTTTCTCCTGATCGGCTATTGGTCTTATCGCAGTGATGCGCGCAAAGGTGCGCGTATGGCGTTGGCAATTACCGGTGGCGGTGGTTTGGCGCTATTGGCGGGGGCGCTGTTACTCGGGCATATGGTTGGCAGCTTTAATTTGAGCGTTATTTTGTCCAATGGCGAATTAATTCGCGACCACAAACTCTATCCGATTGCGCTCGTGCTGATTTTGCTGGGAGCCTTTACCAAATCTGCGCAATTTCCTTTTCATTTTTGGTTGCCGCACGCTATGGCTGCGCCGACACCTGTGTCTGCCTATTTACATTCCGCCACTATGGTTAAGGCGGGTGTTTTTTTGCTGGCGCGTTTATATCCGGCTTTGGCTGGCAGTGAAATGTGGTTTTTTATTGTGACGTTTGTCGGCCTGATCACGCTGGTGTATGCAGCCTATACGGCCATGATGAAACACGATCTCAAAGGGCTGTTGGCTTATTCCACCATCAGTCATCTCGGGTTGATAACCATGTTGTTGGGTCTAAGTACCAAATTGGCTGCTACAGCTGCGGTATTTCACATTATCAATCACGCGATATTTAAAGCATCTTTGTTTATGGCCGCCGGCATTATCGATCACGAAACTGGCACGCGCGATATGCGCAAAATCAATGGTCTTTGGCAATACATGCCGCAAACGGCACTGCTGGCGATGGTTGCCGCCGCCGCTATGGCCGGCGTGCCACTGCTGAACGGATTTTTAAGCAAAGAAATGTTTTTCAACGAAACCCTGCATTTGAAATCTCTCGGATTATTCAGTTGGACGGTGCCGGTGCTCGCCACCATCGCGGGAATTTTTGCCGTGGCGTATTCATGGCGATTTATTCACGATGTGTTTTTTAATGGTAAGCCCGTCGATTTACCCAAATTTCCGCCGCATGAACCACCACCTTTTATGAAAGCGCCTGTGGCAATTTTGGTGGTGCTGTGTCTGTTGGTGGGAATCATGCCCAATTTAACGGTCGCACCTTTTATTGATGCCGCATCTGCGGCGGTAGCAGGTGCAGAGCTTGAGCCCTACGAGATTTCCCTATGGCACGGTTTTAATTTGCCTCTGCTGATGAGTTTCACTGCTCTAGCAGGAGGTTTGCTGCTGTATAGCCAGCGGCGCGGTCTTTTTGCTTTTTATGAACGCGGTTTTCACCTCGATGAAAAACTGGTTTTTGAAGCACGCGTCCAGCGCGGAGTGCGAGCGTCTCAATGGATAACGAACACCTTAGAAAATGGTTCATTACAACGTTATGTGGCGTGGTTTGTCGGTTTTACTCTGGTGATGGGTGTTGTGGGAATTTGGCCATTGGCAAATATGACCGGCACACGTCCGTTAATGCCGCTTGATGGCGTCAGCGTTATTGCGGCGATTTTGCTGATTGCCGGTTCTGTCGGTACGGTTTTGATTCATCACAATCGGTTGGCATCACTGTTGTTATTAAGTGTGGTGGGGCTGATCGTCTCTCTGATTTTTGTGCGTTTTTCCGCACCGGATCTTGCGCTTACGCAAATATCGGTGGAAGTGGTCACTATAGTGTTGATGATGCTGGCACTGTATTTCCTGCCGCAGTTGTCGCCCCGACAATCGGGCACGCTGAGAATTATCCGGGATATTGCCTTGTCGGGTGCGGCGGGAATTGGTGTCACGGTGTTGACGTGGGCAGTTCTTACGCGGCCCTATGAGACCATCGCAGGTTATTTTCTCGAAAATAGCGTAAGTGGCGGTGGCGGCACTAACGTGGTGAACGTCATTCTGGTGGATTTCCGCGGCTTCGATACCCTGGGAGAAATAACGGTGCTGGCTTTGGCGGCAGTTGGTATTTTGGCTATGTTGCGCACGCTGCAATTGCCCAATACCTCTGATCCGCGATCGTGGGCGCGGGAGATTTATCCCCCGATTCTTGCCGTATTGGCGCGAGTACTTCTGCCGCTGGCGCTGCTGGTGTCCGCTTATATTTTTATGCGCGGACACAATCAGCCGGGAGGCGGTTTTATCGCCGGGCTGATCACCAGTGTAGCTTTGATTCTGCAATATGTGTCCAGCGGTTTGTCGTGGATTCAGGAGCGTCTACGTTGGAACTACCGTAGCGTGGCCGCCTTGGGGGTGCTGATTGCGGCTCTGACCGGCTGCGGCGCATTTATTTTCGGTTATCCCTTTCTGACTACCAGCTTCACTCATATTCATTGGCCGTTGGTTGGTGAATTCGAAATCGCCACCGCCATGGTGTTTGATCTCGGGGTGTATATCACCGTGGTGGGCGCGACTTTGCTGGCGCTTGCGCAGCTGGGGATGCTGACTCATCCCAGTCGAATAAAACGCAAACTGACGGAGGAGATCGCCTGATGGAAGCGTTGGTAGCCATTGCAATTGGCGTTATGACGAGTTGCGCTATTTACCTCATGTTGCGGGCGCGGACTTTTCCAGTGATTTTGGGACTTACGCTTCTGTCATATGCAGTTAACCTGTTTATTTTCGTGATGGGGCGTCTGTCGACCGGCAATCCGGCGGTGATCGGCAGTGGTGAAACCTATCCAGATCCCGTGCCGCAGGCGCTGGTTTTGACGGCCATTGTGATCGGTTTTGCCATGACCGCATTTATTCTGGTGCTCGCGTTGCGCGCGCGCGTTGAACTCGGTAATGACCATGTGGATGGCAATCAAGAGGGGCGCACGTGAGTCATTGGATACTTATCCCAATATTGCTGCCCTTATTTACCGGTCTGGCGTTACTGATTTGGTCCGATCGCATTTGCGTCACCCGCGCGATCAGTGCAACCAGTGCATTGGCCCTGCTCGCGGTGGATCTGCTGCTGTTGCAGCGCGCTGCAGAAGGAACCATTTCCCTGTACGCACTTGGCAATTGGCCGCCGCCTTTCGGCATAGTTCTGGTGCTCGATCGGCTGGCAGCCTTGATGCTGGTGATGACCAGTGTGTTGGCGTTGTTTGTGATCTGGTATGCGGCCTGTGACCGCGATCAACCCGGCGACAGTTTGCATCCACTTATTCATTTCCTGCTGATGGGATTGAACGGCGCGTTTCTCACCGGCGATATTTTTAATCTGTTTGTATTTTTCGAAGTGCTGCTGCTGTCCTCCTACGCTTTGCTGCTGCACGGCGGAGGAAAAGAGCGGGCCAGAGCGGGATTTCATTATGTGGTGCTGAATCTCGCCGGCTCTGCATTGTTTTTGATTGCGGTATCGCTGCTTTATGGTGTGACGGGCACTTTGAATATGGCAGATATGGGGCAGCGCATCGCGCAGCTGGATCCGGCTGATCGCCCACTGGCTATTACTGGCGGACTTTTATTATTTGCGGTATTTGGTCTGAAAGCGGCAGTCGCGCCTTTGTATTTTTGGTTGCCGAGCGCTTACGCGGCGGCGGCCGGTCCCGTTGCAGCGCTGTTTGCAGTAATGACCAAGCTCGGCATTTACAGCATGGTTCGGGTGTACAGCTTAGTGTTCGCATCTGAACCCGGACTGCTTTTACCCTGGTTATGGCCGCTCGCATTGGTAACTTTGGCAGCGGGTATTGTCGGTGTGTTCGCCGCTCGTGAACTGCGTCGTCAGGTTGCCTACCTGGTCCTTGTTTCGGTGGGGACTTTATTGTTGGGAGTTGCCATGAATAGTCAGCAGGCGCTGGCGGCATCGCTTTACTATCTGGTTCATTCCACCTGGATTTGTGCAGCGCTGTTTATTCTGGTGGATCTTATGCGCCAGCAGCGCGGTCTGCTGGAAGATACCATCGAAAGCGGTCCTCCACTGGTGCAAGGCACAATTCTGGGTATTTTCTTTTTTGTCGCCTGCGCCAGCGTCGTTGGATTGCCGCCCACCAGCGGATTTGTCGGCAAAGTGAATTTAATGCAGGCGGTAAGTTCGACCGTGGAAGCTGTATGGGTTTGGCCCGCGCTGTTAATTTCCGGCTTGTTGACCATCACTGCATTGAGCCGCAGCGGGACCACCATTTTCTGGCGCACGACGGGCGATGTCATAGCCCAGAGCAGAGCGGGGGTAATGCCAATGGTAGCAGTTGGCGGATTGCTGCTGATCTCCATTGTCTTCAGTTTTGCGGGTGATCCGGTCTTGAGTTTTATGTCGGATACGGCGCAACAGCTCGCCGATTCCACTGCTTATCTTGAAGCGTCTTCGCTATTCCAACCGGTCGAGCGGGGAGATATTCGATGATGCGGCGTTTATTTCCCAGGCCGGAATTAAGTGGGATCTTATGGGGTTTGTGGCTGCTCCTGGTTAACAGTGTGAGTTTTGGCCAGATATTGCTCGGCGCTTTTTGGGCTTGGTTGATTCCCTTCTATACCCATAGTTTTTGGCCGGGCGTGATGAGTTTGCGCAAGCCCTGGCTGGGACTGAAATTTCTCGGCGTGGTAATGGTGGACATACTGATCGCCAACGCCATTGTGGCTCGTCTTGTCCTGAGCAATAGCGAGCGTTTGCAGCCGGCTTTTATGCTGATGCCGCTCGACGTTAAAGAGGATTTCACTATCACGCTGCTGGCTAGCACCATTTCACTGACCCCGGGAACGGTTTCTGCCGATCTCACCGCAGACAGGCGTCACCTGCTGATTCACAGTTTGCACGTCGATGATATCGAACAAACGATTGCGCAGATGAAGCAGCGTTACGAAGCGCCGCTCAAGGAAATGTTCGAATGTTGAATGTCGTTATCCCCATCGCATTTTTTATGATCAGCGCAGCTTTGTTGCTCAATTTGTGGCGCCTGCTGATCGGACCTTCATTGCCGGACCGCATCCTGGCTCTGGATACCATGTATATCAACGCGATTGCTTTGTTGGTGCTCTACGGTATTTATCAACAAGGCGAATTTTATTTTGAAGCGGCACTGTTGATTGCGGTGATGGGGTTTGTCGGCACAGTGGTGCTATCCAAATATCTGCTGCGTGGCGACATTATCGAGTAGTCGGGAATTTTTATGGAATTGTTTGTAGAAATTGTGGTTTCCATTTGTTTATTAGGCGGAGCTGCTTTTGCGCTTGTCGGCTCCATAGGGCTCGCCCGCCTGCCGGACTTTTATATGCGTCTGCATGGGCCGGCAAAGGCGAGCACACTGGGTGTGGGCGGTATGGTTATTGGTTCCACGATTTTTTTCAGCACTCGCGGTAATGGGCTCAGTCTGCATGAAATTCTGGTTGTTGTTTTTTTATTTATAACGGCACCCATCAGCGCCCATATAGTTGCCAAAGCGGCGCTTCACTTACAATTGCCTACGGTAGCGCGCACGCGCAGACCAGAAAACAAATCATGAGCTTACCTACGATGAAACAATTGATTAAATCTGTATTGATCCCAGTATGCAGCGTCGCATTGATGATGGATGCCGCGGCAGCGCCACGAACGCCAACCATTACCGATCAATTATTGGCAGTGTTATTGGAAAGACATCTGCCGGAGCCTATGTACGAACAAGCGAGCAATCCTTGGCCTGGTGGTGATTATTCTTTGCAGGTTCAAAAAGCGGGTCGCCCAGAGGTAACCAGTTCCGAGACCAATATTCACGTTAAAATTCCGCTGAAGGTATTGATTTCCGGCAAGGTTGCCAACGATATGCTGCAAATCAAACTTGCCTGTAGCAGCAGTTTTACCTCTATTGGGGAAATTGTTTTCACTCCGGCAAAACCCGGTGTGATTACCACCCTGACTTCAGCCATTACGCTGCCCGTGCCGCCGACGACAGCGAACTGCGAAGGTCTGCAATTCCCCATCGACGACTATCTGAAAACTGTGATAACGCAGAATAAAAAACAGTGGGAATTAAAGCTCGATGCGGAGCTGAAAGATATGTTGCAAGAAAAACCTGCGCAGGAATCGCTGCCGAAATCAAAGTCTGCTGCGACACCGCAACAGTAACTAATTTGCAAGCTTAAAAACGTGCAAATTGGAAAACGTGCGTTCCAGCTGATATCTGGGTAATGCACTTTTTATCACGTCTGAAAGTCTTGGTTGCGAATCTTCATGAAAATGTTCGTACTCATTTTTGACGGGGTTTTTCACCAATAAAAGAAATTCCGGTGGCGAGATGCCGAAGACATCCTCTATGTGTTGATGCCATTTATCAAACAGCTCGAAGCTTTGAGTTGGTTCATCCAATAATGCAAAAGATGCTGCGAATAAGGGTGATGTCAGCCCAGTCAGGTTGTAAACATGACATGGGCGTCCCCAAACCAGAATTTTTGTATCCTCTGTTTTTAGCGAATTGATGTAATCGGCAGCGCGTACAACATCGCCAACAGTGACATGTTCACCAGCGGGGTATTGGTCGTACATTTCCATTGCGGAAATTTTTCCAAGCATCACTGCACGTTGCAGTGAAAGTCCGGACCAGGCTTTCTTGGCGAAACCTACTACGGGGATACAGAGAATTATCGCCGCCGCCAGTCGGATATAAGTTGCGCGGTTTTTTTCAATCGCGAAGCGAAGTCCTGTTGCCATTGCGATTGAGATTAACAGCGCAAACAAGGGATATATCACCACCGCATGATAGATAAAGCCTTTGCCTTGCGCGAGAACAGAAATAAGCGTTGCTGGCGCTATAGCACCAACGAAAATTAAGGCAACTGGGGATTTTCTCCGAAGGGCAAGAGCACCGATAATGCTCCACAGAATAAACCAGTGCCACGAGCTTACAGCATTGGTTATAAGCGCCCGTAAGATTTCTACGGTGGTTTTGCCCCCACCGTAAACTTGCAGGTTGAAGAGAATCGAAATATCAAACCAATGATTAAGGATCCCCAAATAATGCGCCAGTACTGCGGTGCACAGTGTTAAGAAAATGAGGATAAACGTCGATAACGCCTGATCCCAGAAAATGGTGCTTAGTGTTCGATTGGTGTAACGCTTTGCCGAAACATCTGCAATTGCAAGCATTGGCGCCATGATAAGCAAGGTTGGTCGAATCAGCATGGCGACAAATAAAAAAGCCCCCATGCAAATCAACACTCGTCTGCTACCCCCAATAACCCGTAAATAAAGCATTAGTGCTGCGCCTACCAACAAAGGGGCAGCCACAATCTCTCGTTGACCATCCGCCCAATAGCCTATGGTGGTGTAAATGGCTATATAAACTGGAATCGATATAAGTGCTGCCGTTCGGTTGTAAATCTTGTCAAGGCTGATGGCTATGATCAGGCAGGAAAGCGGCAAAATAAACAGAAGCTCGAAAGTCCTGTAGGACTGAATGTCGGAGCCGAAAAGTGCCACGGAAGCAACATGAATTAACATTTGCCCAGGCCAATTTTGGTCTGCTGCATCTTGGTAGAGCTTTCCGCCCTGATTCACTACAAGGCCCACGTAATCGTAAACCGCGCTATCTGGATTGACGGGTAAGAGATAGTAGAGAGGGGGCAATGCGAGTAAGACTGCGGCCGCTCCAATTATCGGAAAAAAATTGCAGGCACGACTGATCACCATATTTAAGCTTCCGTTCTAAATCTATGTAGAGCCAGCAGGACCGGCACTTCCAATCCGTGAATTGATCTTTGATAGGAAGAGTCCGGTTCTCCTGTAGCCGTTGGATATTTGAGGGATAGAAATTTTCTTTGAAGGTCAGCCCGTTATGTCAGGCTTCGCTCCATTATCAAAGCTTTTGGTCAGGATTTAAAGCTATTGAGGGGAATCTCGGATATTCGGTAGTGGTGGATAGTTAGAGGTGGAAGGTTCAAGAGTTTCGCAGGTTAAACTCTTTCTCTATGAATGCTCTTATATGGTGCAGGTTGTTTGAGCAGTACCATGCGCAGAATGACATGTTCGGACTATTCCAAATAACTTTTATTCAAGGTGAACGGGATGCCCATTTTAAAATCATCGCCGATAAAAATGGCTTCACTGGCGTCGACCAGCAATTGTTCTAAACAATTAATCAATCTTGAAGGATCGGGCTTTTGCAGCCAAATTCCCCGGATGTTACCAATGCGTCGAGGAGGGGATTTAAGCCCTGCCCGGCAATTTGCTCAGCAGGAGAAATCCCGGCCGTTGGTGAGGATTCCGGGTTTTTAATCCGAATTTTGTAACTGTGCACCAGCTCCATTGCACCAAAAAGGGGCTCCGCGAATGCCCCAAAATGATTATCGAAATTCTGCAACAGAAGGTTGCGCAGTTGATCGTTTTGTCATAGATGTTGGTTGGCTGACGAAACACTTCGATTTTTCGATCCGCTGATTGTTGAGATCAATAAAAGATTTCGTCCAGTCAAATGGCATTACTCCCCTGAAGATGAGGCAATGTGGCAGTTTTGTCGTGCAGGGTATTATCTAAATCAAACAAAACTGCTCAGAATATTCATTCTGCCTTCCTTAAATATTTATCCGGATCGATAAAAAATGCTTTTTTAAATCCTTGTGTCGAGCTATCCATAGCCCAGGGGGCAGGAAAAATTCGGACAATGGAGTAATGCAAGTGAGCCGGTTTGCCTTTGGCATTGCCGCTGTCGCCGACTTTGCCAATAGGTTCTCCGGATGTGACTATATTGAACCAGGCGGTATCAATGGTGTGTAAATGCGCAAAATAATGCAGCCGCCATTTGGGACCCAAGACCAGCACCACATTTCCGCCTTTGGCCAAATTGCCTTGGTATAAGACAATACCGTCGGTTGAGCTCACTACTGGTTGACCTTGTTTGGCAAATATATCAATGCCTTTGTGCACTCCGGATATACCCCAAGGCTCGAACCAAAAAGATTGTGGATGCCAGTCGGTTGCCGTTGCACCCGAGACGGGAATGGTAATGCGCTCTGGAACCTCAATGCCGATGAGAAATATAACGGCGATAATGACCAAAACTTTTTTGGACCTTGTTTTCATACGCAAAGCTGGATTGTTTCGCACATCCTAAAGGCGAATCTCTTATGTGGGCAAATATTGCAAGGGAATTTAAAGAGGGGAGACGTGTGACGAGGAAAGGCGGTAGAGGAGAAAAAAGGCGCCCTGGAGACCAGGGCGCAAGATTACTGCATCAGGGCAAGGTAAATCGTTTCAAGAAATTCCAACCAGTGTTGGGGTCATGTGGAGAGTGGCCATTACTAACAGTACACAATCCGACTTCCACACCGTCGTTACATTGAGTACTGATAGAACAGGTTCCTTGTGTCGAGGTTTGATTGGTACAGCCGTTTTTCTGCTTCCAGGTGTTGTTGGTATTTACTGCACCGAGAAAATTGATACAGGTGCCGGTCAAACAATCACGACCGCCTTCGTAACGAACAAGGTTATCGTTGGAAGCTCGCTGGGCGAGGATTGGAACTGCGCGCGACGGATTACACTGTCCAACGTTCTCTTGCAGCAAGTCGAAAGCTTCTGGCGCGAAAGCGGCAAACACATCAGCTGCATGGCAAGCCAGATAATGCGTCATGCCACCGCCCATGGAGAAACCAGTGGCGTAAACGCGGTCGGAGTCAATGTTGGCGATTTTTTTCACGTCTTCCACAATCGCTTTGGCAAAAGCGACGTCATCCACAGAACGATCGCTGGTACAGCAGGGGCCGACGTTCCAGGCGTTCCCGACACCTGTCGGAGCAACCAGAATAAAGCCTTCCCGATCGGCTATGCCGCGGTAACCGGTGGAGCTGATTTCGCTGCCGCCATTGCCGCCCAGGCCGTGGAAGCGCAGAACCAAAGGCACGCGTCGATCCGTTGGATAGCTGCTTGGTACATACAGGTTATAAGAGCGGCTTCTGCCACCTACGGTAATTCTTCTTTCCCCGCTTGACGGCCGGGTCGTAATCAAATCACCAGAAGATGAGCTGGAGCTTGAAGAAGAGCTGGAGCTCGATGATGAACTGGAGCTGGAAGAACTGGAGGAAGAACTCGATGACGAACTTGAAGATGAGCTGCTTGAGGAGCTACTGGATGATGAGCTGCTTGAAGAAGAGCCGCCCCCTTGGCCGCCACAACCGACCAACAGCGATGTCGTCAACAACGCCAAACAAAAACTGGATTTCAAATTCATGGATCTCGTCATGGTCATTACCTGATCAGAGTTATTAGTATCGGATGTCATTTGCCGAGCGCCCTCTCCGCTACAACAAGTGTGCGGGGGTATTTTTTGACGAGACTATAAAATCTAAATGTGAGGAACCTGTGAGGTGGGCGCTATATGGTCTAGCAGGAGCTTTTAACTGTGAGGCTCTGCACACTTTGTGCTTGAACGGTTTTGCGCTTGAGCTGTTGCGTGGAGTTGGAAGAAACGCAGCGATGCTGGAATTTGATTTACGTGTGATCTAATTGTGAGAGCCGTTCACTAAACTAACGGTAGGCACAACCCAGTTTTACGTCATTGCGATCAATAATTCCTCGGAATTATTGGGTGGCCTTAAACCATCTACGCTATTGGCGAAGTAATGTTCGGTCATGGCTGCAGACGAGAAATGTTCTGCTTTTTTAAAACCGACATTGTAGGCAAGAGACATTATTTCTTCGGCTAAGCCACGGAGTGCCATTGGCGCGGGCACCTTCTGCTGCGCGTTCACCTGCTGGGTCCAGCATTTCGAGCGGACATAAAAATGACATGACAAATTTAGAGCGCAAATGAGATTGGCGCAAGGTGGACATGATGGCGCCTTTGGTCAAATACATACTGACCCGTCGAAGCAATAACGGCTGGACGCTTTGCATCGAAGCCAGCGTCGACCAAGCGTTCAGCAATTAATGTTCGTGCAGGTAAACGCCAGAGTCAGGTCTGGCGCGTGCGGGTCTCAGCGATCAAATTCCTTCAAGGACGCAAGAATTTCATCCAATACATCTTCCACTCCGAGCGCTTTTTTACGCGCTGCGTCGTACATTTCGCGCAGAATAAATGCGGAGGCGGGGAGGGCGGCTTTTAGTTGGTCGCTGGTTACGGTTTCGATCACGCGACCGTCCCGCACAATTTCCAGTTTGTATTGGCTTGGTGCTGCATTGGATTCTTCGCCAACGTCAGCGGAAATGCGCACGCTGTATTTGGCGAAATCCGCTTCGTACGCGGTTTGGGAATCCAGCTCGCGCCAGGAGGTTGCGCCTGCGGCGGCGCTGCGGCTAAGGGCTCGTATAACTCGGGAAATTTTGTCGTAATTCATAGCGTCCTTGAAATGCAATAAATTAATAAAACTCGCCAATTAAATGGCGATAAAAAAACAGGGTGTGTGAAATTCCAGATGGTTAACACCTCCTTGTGAACAAGCATTTAAAGACAGAATTTGCGAATCAGCTCTTCAATGATTTTAATCGCAGGCGCAATTTGGCTTTGCTCGATAAATTCATTGGGTTGATGTGCCTGATCAATTGCGCCGGGACCCATGATAATGGTTTCCATACCGATTTTTTGCAGGAAGGGCGCTTCTGTAGCAAAAGCAACGGCGGATGCAGTGTGGCCGGAGAGTTTTTCCGCCGCTTTTACGATGGCGGAATCGGCTTTTTCTTCGTAGGGATCGATACCGGGGAAAAGTGAGGAAAACACTATATCGCAGCCGGCTTTTTCCGCGAGGGGACGCAGGCGGGTCTGCATATCGTGACGCAGTTGCTCCAGCGGCATGCCGGGCAGCGGGCGCAAATCAAAATGCAATTCGCAGCTGGCACAAATGCGGTTGGGATTGTCGCCGCCGTGAATACAGCCGAGGTTGAGTGTCGGCACCGCGACATTAAACCCGTCGTGACGATATTTGCTTTGCAATTCGCCGCGATATTGCAGTAATTGCGTAATGATGGAGTTCATGACTTCCAGCGCATTTTTTCCCAGGCTCGGGTCGGAAGAGTGGCCGGCTTGACCTATCACGCGCACGCTTTCCATCACTATGCCTTTATGCATACGAATCGGCCGCATGCCGGTAGGTTCGCCGATTACCGCATAGCGCGCTTTGGGCGAACCCTGCGCCGCCAATGCGCGTGCGCCGCACATAGAGGACTCTTCGTCCGCCGTGGCCAATACGATTACCGGCTCGCGCAATTCCACCTCGCGAAAGGTCTCCAGCGCGGCGAGCACCACCGGGAAAAAACCTTTCATATCAGTGGCACCCAGGCCGTAGAACCGCCCATCTCTCTCGGTCAGGGTAAAGGGGTCCTGCTGCCACAATTCCGGGTTGCACGGCACTGTATCTGTGTGGCCGGCAAACACCAGTCCGCCGGGGCCTGTGCCTTTTACCGCGACAAGGTTGTATTTGCCCGGCCAGCCAGCGATTTCCTGTACTTCGCAACGAAACCCGAGAGGTTCCAACCATTGGGCGAGCAGGGTGACGACCTGGTGGTTGCTTTGATCAAATTCGGGGCTGGTACAGCTGACAGAGGGGGCGCCTACAAGGGCGGCGAGCTGGGACTGGAATTGGCGGAAATTCATAGGATCACAATCGGTATTTGTTTAACCGCAGAAGCGGTAGATGGGGTCGGATTATAGCCATATTCGCGGGTCGACCGGCTTTTGGCCTTCAGCCAGTTTTTAACGCGCTAATAACGGAGCGCTCCATCTATGGCTTGCCGCGAGTTGAACCAATTGAGCCTTCGCGAAGATGATTGGTTCCGCAGCTACCATATCACCGCCATCTCAATTGGGACAACGCAGGTGGTTCTGACGCGCTTGGGCGGTTCCGGCTACAATTCAAAAACATCTTTCTACACATAAATTCCAGTGGCGTGAGCATTTTATGACCGATCGTTTGTTGGACCTGCGCGGTATCCTGACGGATTTACAGAAAAGTGGACGCATTGCCCAAGAGGACGTCAATCGCGTTCTGGGCAGCTCTCGCAGCCGCGAAGAATCGGCACTCCATCCCATCACTTACCTCGGCACGCAACAATTGGCCGACCGCCAACGCCCTGGCAAAAACTTGGATGAATTGGCCTTAACCGCCTGGCTGGCGGAGCAATGCAGCTTGCCGCTGTTTCATATAGATCCTATGAAGCTGCAGGTAGCGGCGCTGGCGGATGTGATGTCCTATGCCTTCGCCAAACGTCACGATCTGCTGTGCGTGAAGATCACCGCCGATGAGCTGACCGTGGCGGTGGGCCAGCCCTACAAGCGCGATTGGGAAGAACAGTTGCATCAGGTATCGCGCCGCAAGATTGTGCGGGTATTGGCGGTGCCCTCCGAAATTGAGCGCTACAGAGTCGAGTTCTACTCGCTGGCGCGCTCTATTTCTGGGGCTGCCGGCGGTGCGGCGCGGCCGAGTGGGGTGGCAAATTTTGAGCAGTTGTTGGAGCTGGGCAATCTCAAGGACCCGGAAGCCAACGACCAACACATCGTCAATATCGTCGACTGGTTGCTGCAGTATGCCTTTGATCAGCGCGCCAGTGATATCCATATAGAACCACGGCGGGAAACAGCGCGCATGCGCTTTCGCATCGACGGTATTTTGCATTCCATTTATGAATTTCCCGCCAATATCGCCACCGCCATTATCAGCCGGATCAAAATCCTCGGCCGTATGAACGTGGCGGAAAAGCGCAAACCGCAGGACGGCCGCTTAAAAACCAAAAACTCCGACGGTGCCGAAGCCGAACTGCGTCTGTCCACTATGCCGACGGCGTTTGGCGAAAAGCTGGTGATGCGGGTGTTCGACCCGGAAGTGTTGCTGCGCTCCTTCGATGATCTTGGGTTGATAGGCGAGGACTACAACCGCTGGCACAGCATGATGAAGTCGCCCCACGGCATTTTGCTGGTGACCGGTCCCACCGGTTCCGGTAAAACCACCACGCTTTATTCGTCGTTGAAAACTCTGTCCACGGACGAAGTAAATGTCAGCACCATCGAAGATCCTATCGAAATGGTGGAAGAGGCCTTCAATCAGACCCAGGTGCAGCACAATATAGGGCTGGATTTCGCCGCTGGTATTCGCACCCTGATGCGACAAGACCCGGACATCATTATGGTCGGTGAGATTCGCGACCTGGAAACCGCGCAAATGGCGGTACAAGCGGCTCTCACTGGCCACTTGGTGCTTTCCACTCTGCACACCAACGACGCGCCTACGTCGATTTCCCGTTTATTGGACCTGGGAATCCCAGCATATTTGTTGAAAGCGACTGTTGTGGGAGTGATGGCGCAGCGTCTGGTGCGAACCTTGTGCAAACACTGCCGGGTGAAAACCGAGGTGGATAAAGAAGACTGGGAATCGCTGGTGCGCCCCTGGAAGGTGACCAAGCCGGAATTTATCTATACCGCTGGCGGTTGTCTGGAATGCCGCAACACCGGCTATATGGGTCGGCAGGGCATCTACGAAATTATGCCTCTGACTGAAAGTCTGCAGCGTCTTATCCATGACGATACCGACCTCAACATGCTGCGCCAGCAGGCTATGAGGGAGGGAATGCGCACCCTGCGTCTGTCGGGCGCGCAAAAAGTGGCCGCTGGGCTCACCACCGTGGAAGAGGTGCTGCGTGTCGCTCCTCCAGTGGAAAAGTATCAATAACCCGCCGCAGTCTCCTAAGCGGTGTGGCCCCTTGACCGCCGCAGGGTACTTTCCTACCCTGCGCGCCCAGTAGTCCCTCGTAGATAGCTGCTCTCCTGACAGCGTCTAACGGATCGCAAGGGATGCAACTCTCGATGGTTTCCTAGGCCGAGGTCATTTATGGCGTTATTCCCAAGGGTATGTCTGTTTGCGCTGCTGACTTTGGCCTTCCCTGCAGGCTGGGCGTCTGATGAAGAAAGCCACTCTTTAGGAGAGGAAATTGCGGAAAGCGCATCTGAAGCTTCTACAGATTCGGGAGCTGTGTCGGCGACGGAAACAATCGCGTCCGAATCCGAAAATCCTGCCTCCGAGACTTCCTCTGCACCCGAACCAGCTGGCCCACCGCCGGAGCCGGTTCCCGCCTTGCCGCAAGCGGAAAACGTCAATTTAAAAGAAGTGATTTCCAAACCTCTGCAAGAGGTATTGCCGCAGGTGCAGCCTCCGCCAGTGTTGGAGGAGACTGCGCCGGACCAAGTGACAACCACTGAGCCAGTCGCACCCCCGGCAGAACCTGCACCACCACCGGTAGTAGAGCCTTTGCGTATGCTCGGCGCGGAAGTATTGCCGGGCACCTCGACCCGTCTTGCCTGGTCTGCCAAAGATTTTCTGGCGGGGATTTCCGTGCCTACGCCAGTTTTGGTGGTCCACGGCGCCAAACCTGGTCCTAGGGTGTGTCTGACTGCGGCACTGCACGGCGACGAGCTCAACGGTATAGAAGTGGTGCGGCGAGTGCTCTACGACCTCCAGCCGGACAAACTGAATGGCACAGTGATCGGTGTGCCCATCGTCAACCTGCAGGGTTTCCGCCGCGCGTCCCGCTATCTGCCCGACCGACGCGATCTCAACCGCTATTTCCCTGGGCACCCCACCGGCAGTTCAGCGGCGCGCATCGCCCATTCTTTTTTTAATGAGGTGATCAGTCATTGCCAGTATCTGGTGGACTTGCATACAGGCTCCTTCCGCCGTACCAACCTGCCGCAATTGCGCGCCGATCTGACCAACCCGGGGGTAGCCGAATTGACCCGTCATATGGGGGCTATCGTGGTATTGCACAGTAAAGGGACGCGCGGTTCCCTGCGGCGCGCGGCGGTCAACGCAGGTATTCCGGCGGTGACTTTGGAGGCAGGGGAACCTTTGAATGTTGAACCGGATGCGGTTCAGCAGGGCGTACACTCCATAGAAGCCCTGCTCAGCAAATTGAACATGTACCCCTACAAAGGCATGTGGGCGCGCAAAACGGAACCTGTGTACTACAAATCCCGCTGGGTTCGTGTGCCGGCAGGGGGTATTCTGCTGAACAAGGTGCGCCTGGGTGAGCGGGTCAAGGCGAATCAATTTCTCGGAACCGTAACCGACCCGATTACCAATATCTCCCACGAAATCCACGCGCCTATTCCGGGCCGGGTGATCGGTATGGCGCTCAATCAGGTCATGCTGCCGGGGTTTGCCGCTTACCATCTCGGCTATCAGGCGACCGCGGAAGAGGCGGCGGAATTTGACGCAGGGCCGGAGGACGCCGCCGATGACGACGCCGACGTGGAAGAAGAGGAGGATGGATTTGAGCCCTCTCTGCCTCAAACCGGAGCGGTGCAATAGCCTCGCTTCTGACACTTGGGGCGAGCCTTTGTTATGATCCCGCACCCTGCTTGGCGAAGCAGGGCCAATGTTTCACTCTGAGAAGGCCATTTCTATGACCCATCCACAAAAACTGCGTATTGCCACGCGCAAGAGTTTACTGGCGCTCTGGCAGGCCAATTACGTGAAGAGCCGCCTGGAAGCGCACCACCCCGGTTTGGTGGTGGAACTGGTGCCCATGAGCAGTCGTGGCGATGTATTGCTGGATGTGCCGCTGGCCAAAGTGGGCGGCAAAGGTCTGTTCGTCAAAGAGCTGGAACAGGCCCTGTTAAGAGGCGAAGCGGACATAGCCGTGCACTCCATGAAAGACGTGCCCATGGAATTCCCGGAAGGGCTCGGCCTAGTCACCATCTGCGAGCGCGAAGATCCCCGCGATGCCTGGGTTTCCAATACCTATGATTCCATCGACGACCTGCCCGCCGGTGCGGTGGTAGGCACATCGAGCCTGCGACGCCAGAGTCAAATCCTCACTGCACGCCCAGATCTCACGGTCAAATTCCTGCGCGGCAACGTGCAGACCCGTCTCGATAAACTGGACGACGCCGAATACGACGGCATTATCCTGGCCGCCGCCGGCCTGATCCGCCTCGGTCTGGAAGAGCGCATCCGCGGCTATATTTCTACCGAATTCAGCCTGCCTGCCGGTGGCCAGGGAGCAGTAGGGATTGAATGCCGCGTGGCGGATGCCGCCATTATTGATTTGCTGAAGCCCCTGCATCATTTGCCTACGGCGCAAGCCGTATTGGCCGAGCGCGCCATGAACCGGCGTTTGGAAGGCGGTTGCCAGGTGCCCATCGCCAGCTATGCGGTGCACCAGAATAACGAACTCTGGTTGCGCGGTTTGGTGGCGGAGCCCGATGGCTCGAAAATCCTGCGCGGCGAGGTTCGCGGCCCGGCGGAAGAGGGCGAGGCCATGGGCATCAAGCTCGCAGAACAACTGTTGAGCCAAGGGGCCGACGAGATTCTGCGCAAGGTTTATAGTCGTGGCTGAAACGCGCATCTGGGCGACACGCCCAGAGGAGCAAAACGCCGAATGGCGCAAGTCGCTGGAAGCGCTTGGGCGCAAAGTCATCGACCTGCCATTGCTGGCCATAGAGCCGGTGCAAGAGCCGGAGGAAATCCAGGCGATCAAAAACCATATCCTGGATTTTGATCAGTTCGACAAAGTGTTTTTTGTCAGCCAGAACGCGGTGCGCGAAGCATTTAACTGGTTGCACAACTACTGGCCGCAACTGCCCCTGGGGGTGGAGTATCTAGCGGTCGGCAGCAAAACCGCCGAAGCCGTGCGGGCCGAGGGAGTGCCGGTGGTCGCTGGCGAAACATCCATGGATACGGAGGAAATTCTGGGCCTGCCGCAAATGCAGAATGTTGCGGGTCAAAAGATTCTGATCTGCCGCGGAAAAGGTGGTTATCCCCGCATGGGGGAAATCCTACAGAGCCGCGGCGCCACAGTGCGCTATTGTGAGTTGTACCACCGGCGTTTGCCGGCGGAAGCGGCCGCCAAAGCGGCGCCGCTGCTGGCGGCGGGTTGTGCCGCGGATGTGGTGCCGCTGTTCAGCGGCGAAACTGTGCAGAACTACATACAAGTCCTGGAGGCCAATCGCGTTAGCGAGCGCGGCATGGTCCTGGTTGTACCGGGCAAGCGAGTGTTACAGGCAGCGGAAAGTGCCGGCTTTAGCCGGGTAGTGGCGGTGGAAAATGCCACGCTCCCCGTCATGTTCGCCGGTGTACAAGAGGCTCTAAGATCCATAGGCGCGCCATGAGGCGGCCATTCCTTCAACTCTGAGTGAGTCTTATGGCGGACAACAACGACAAATCACCCATCGACCCCGCTCTTCCATCTGAATCTTCTGCTGAACCCTTGAAACTGCGGCCGCCTGCGGCAGCGGAACCTGCGAAGCCGACCACAACAACTCCTCCGAATTCCAGCGGAATAGGGTGGCTGCTTGTGCTGATCGTGCTTATGGCTGCTTTGGGCGGCGCGGGTTACTGGTTCTGGCAGCAATGGCAAAGCCGCGAAGCCGCGATTGACCGCCAACTGCAAAATAATCAAAGCGAGCTTGGCGAGCTGCGCAGTCAGCTGCAAGAGGAGTTCGACGCGCAAGTTGATGCGCTGGTGCGCTCTGCCAATGAGCGCGAACAAGCGCTGCAACAGCAATTGCGCCAGCTCCAGCAAACGCAAAATGAGCTGCAACAGCAGCTGCAGGGCCAGCAGCAACGTCTTAACAGCCTGTCGACTACCAGTCGTGAAGACTGGCTGCTCGCCGAAGCAGAATATCTGCTCAATGTGGCCAATCAGCGTGTGCTGATGGAGCGCTCGCCAGAAAATGCCCTGGCATTGTTGCGCGCGGCGGATGATCGCCTGCTGCAGGTGAGCCAGGGCAGTGGCGATGCCACCGTATTTTCGATTCGCAAAACTCTGAATGAAGAAATAGCCGCATTGGAAAGCGTGGAGCCAGTAGATAAAGAGGGTATTTATTTACGCCTTTACGCCCTGGCGGAAACCGTCGATACCTTGCCGCGACTTGCGCCTACAGGATTTGGAACAGAGGTTGAACAAATCAATGAAGAGCCTGTCGCCGACTCCGAGCCGGAAAATTGGGCAGGAAAATTGTGGCGTGAGATTAAAAATATCGCTGGCAGTCTTGACCGTTATGTACGCATCGATGACGTCACTACACCAACAAAACCTTTGGTGGACACTTATTCCGCTCAATTGGCCGCATTAAATGTCCGCCTGTTGCTGGAACAAGCGCAATTGGCGGTGTTGCAGGAAGAACCGCGTGTTTATCTTCACAGTTTGGAACAGGCGCAAAAACTTCTGCAGCAATATTATGTGGATAGTGAAGCCAATCGCCGTTTGCAAAACGCGCTGCAAGAATTAACGCACATCAATGTGGCGCCATCCCTGCCGGAAATTACCGAGTCCAAAACCCAATTGCGGAATTATTTACGGCAACTGCACCGGGTTCGCCCAGCCGCTGAGGGACAACTATGAGAAAAGTAATTCTCGTCAGCGTGCTCGCCATAGTGGCGGGCGCCGGATTGTGGCATTTGCTGCAATATGACACAGGTTATGTATTGGTTGTCGTCGCCGGCAAAACCATTGAAATGCGTTTGGTTTTTGCGCTGCTTTGCGTATTGCTGTTCCTCTGGTTGTTGGGTGTGCTCTGGCGTTTTGTGCGCGGTACCGGAAGTTTTATGCGGCTTGGCTGGGGCGCAGCTGCGCGTCGCCGCGCACTCAAGGCGGAATTGCGTACGCAGCGCGGTCTGCTGAGTTTTATTGAAGGCGACTGGCAAAGTGCGGAAGAAAACCTGCTCAAGGCCGCGCGCAAGCAAGACAAACCTCTCGTGCAATATTTGGCGGCTGCGCACAGTGCTCATCAGTTAGGGCAATTTGATAAAGCGCAGGAATTATTAAATAAAGCACAAGCCGTTTCACCTTCGCACTCGCACCTTATTTCTCTCAGCCGTGCGCAGATGTTATTGGATAAAGGCCAGTACGAATCCAGCCTTGCCACGCTTCACCGCGTCAAAACCGCGCTGCCTTCTCATCCGCTGGTGCTGAATTTATTGAAAAAAGTCTATGTCGCCATGGGCGATTGGCCAGCGGCTGAACTTTTATTACCGCAACTGCGCGCGCATAAAGTTTTGCCGGAAGATGAAATACAAAAACTTGAACAACAAACCTACGCAGGCTTGTTAAATCAGACAGGCAAAAAATTGCGCGAAGAAAATAAAAGCGCAGTATTGGAAGAATTGGAAGAAATCTGGAAGCGCATACCAAAAATCAATCGCAAACAACCTGAACTCGTCTTAATTTACGCGCGCTATTTGGTGCTCGCCGGCGCGCACGATGCTGCTGAGGCATTAATTCGCCAAGCTCTTAAAGAGCAATGGTTTCCCGCGCTCGTCGAACTTTACGGGCTTGCCTCTCCCACCGATCGTCAAAGCCAGCTGCACTACGCGCAACGGTGGGAACAGGAGCACGCTGACGATCACGAATTACATCTCGCCTTAGGCCGCATCAGTCTGCGTAACGAACTCTGGGGGCAAGCGCGCGACCACTTCCTCACCAGCCTCCGCCTCCACCCAACCCCCGCCGCCTACGCCGAACTAGGCCGCCTGCTCGCCCACCTGGGAGAGCAGCAACAAAGCTTGGATTATTATCAACGCGGATTGCTGCTGGTAACCCACGGGCTACCTGGGTTGCCGATGCCGGGGGGCTGAGGTAAGGATTTAAATGGAAATATTTCGCGAAATAGAAAATCTTGAAAGGGAGTTGGTCGATCCAAAAATCCGCAAAGATATTGGTCGTATTCAAGAACGGCTGTTTGATGAATTTGTCGAGTTCGGCAGCTCTGGCAGAGTGATTCTGAAAAGCGATGTTATAGCGGATGCAAATCAGTCGCGGATGTCTACTTATCAGCTGTCGGATTTTCGGTTCAAACTGCTCGGCGACTCCCACATCTTAGTTACCTATAGCTCCGTTGTTTCCCCCTCGCAACAAGTCGCCCTCCGCAGCTCCATTTGGATCAGTGAAAATGGCCGTTGGCAAATGCTGCATCATCAAGCTACTGTAGTTCCTGATAGCATTTAACAATGCACGGTGCGTGACGTTTTGTTCGCTGCGCGTGTTGCAATCAGGAAACTTTAACAGGAGGATGTTTTATGCAATCTGTCTATCTCCCTTTGCAGTTGGCACCTAATAATCTGTATCAGCCGATTTTGCCTAATTGGTCGTTTAATTTTTTAAATGTAAACGCCGGCGTTTCCTCAAATGCATCTATGGAGCAGGAAATTCTTCAGAATGTAGGCAGCTATGGCAAACAAATCGGTCACTTGGCAGAAGCGCTGGAAATTGTCATCGAGAGGCTGAAATTGCTTGATGATTCAGCGTTATCCGATTCAGATAAGGATGCGCTTAAGGTTTTTCTTGGGGATGTATCTGCGGTCCGCCAATTAAAAAAGAAAAATCCGCAATGAAGCGATTTATCTTATAAATTTTTCTTCTTCTTTAATAAGTTGTCCGCTGCTGTATAACCAGATATTTCAGTAGCGCTAAATCCTTTATGAAAAATTTTTCGACACCCTAGCCGCTTGGCCCCGGCAAGATACCGTTCGTCACCTTATTTCCAATCGCTATTGTTGGCTTTTGTGGCAAGTGTCAAATTTGCTTACAGCGCAGTACAAGGGCTTCTTAAGGTTTTTTGCTTAAGTGCTTGATGGAAAAGCCAAATTTGGATTTGGTCCAAATTGTGCTTTGCTTCGTTTGACTGTGATTTACTAGGAGATGTAACTGTGAATTATCGCAAAGGGGAGAAAGAAAAAACCTGGTTCCGTACGGATCGCTTTTTTACCATCGGTGCTGAATGGTATGCCACCACACGGGAAGGCCGAAATCTGGGGCCGTTTAAAACCCGTTATCTGGCCGAGCAGGGGTTGATTCAATACATTATTGATGTGAAGAACAACCGCAAGCCGAGGTTACAGGTTGCCAAACCGACTAACGACGTTTGGAAAAGCAGTAACTATATTTAATCCTCTAAAGGTTCAGCGCCTCTCTCATAAAGAGGCGCGGCTCTCCCCACGCCTCTTTAAATTCCTCATACATACGTATAGTTCAGGCAATTGGATGTCTGTGAAAACACAGATTTCAGAGATGGCTTCTATAAGTAAATCTCTTCGCCAGTTTCCGCCGCCTTATAAATTGCCTCGATAATTTTCATATCGCTAAGCCCTTCTTGCCCAGAAGCGTAATCCGGCGGTGGATGGCCAGAAGAGATGAGTTGTCCCAGTTCTTCCATTTGCATCAGTTGATGATGTTCGTTGGGCAAATCGATCGGCTGAATGTGATCTTCGTCGGTGCGCAAAATACCGCTGAGCGGACCGTAGGAAAAAGCAGATTCCAATTTATAAAAAGCTTTTTCCGCTCGGATACAGAGTTCATCGATATAGTGCTCAAACCCCGCGTAGGCCGTGACATAAGTGCCGCGCGGAAATTTCATCTGCCAGGAAATACTGCCTTCAACTTCGGCATATTTTTCGGTGTCTACAACCGGACCAAATTGCGCTTTTACCGAAACGGGTTCCTCACCAGTAACGTAACGTGCAGCCTGAATGCAATAAATGCCCACATCCATCAGGGCGCCGCCGCCGGATAATGTTTGGTTCAAACGCCACTGACCGGGTTCGCCGACATTAATGCTGAAAATTGCATTGATGTAATCTACTTTGCCGTAAGTTTTATTGCGTCCCCATTCAGCAATTTGTCGGTGAAAGCGATTGAAGCGCAGGCGATATCCAACTGCCAAGTGCACACCCGCTGCGCGACAGGCTTCGATCATGCGCTCTGCGTCTGCAATATTGGTGGCCATGGGCTTTTCCACAATCACGTGTTTTCCTGCTTTGGCTGCGCGGATCGTAAAGTCTGCGTGCATGCTGTTGGGCAAGCATATGTAGACGGCATCTATATCTGGGCAATCGACAATACGATCAAAATTTTCATAATTCAGAATATTGTCTTGTGCCAAATTCCATTCTTTTTGCCATTGGGCAGCCTTATCCGGGCTGCCCGAAACGATTCCTGTCAGTTTCCAGAATTGGGAATTTTGCAGGGCGGGGGCGATGCGGTCTGTGGCGTAATGCCCAAGACCGACTAAAGCTAACCCAAGTTTTTTCTTGCTCACGGCTATATCTCTTTCCTTACTTACCTTGGCCTGGCGCATGGGGAAATTTCAATTTCATATATTCTTCCAAAGTGCCTTGCGGTTTTTCCAAACCTGTAGGAATTGGTTTCTTGGAAAAGCTCTGGAAATAAAGCACACAGGCGTTGCGCCACCAATAGGCTTCTTTCTCCTGAATACCCAGCGCCATTTGCACTTGTCTGAACTGATAAGGATCGATTTTTCCCTGCAAGCTGTTCCACGTATTTTTCATGGCGGTGACATCGGCTGCGCCTTGGTAATAGCGATGTACAAGTTCATCCCACAAGGTGCGGCCGGAGCGGGTTTTATAATCCCAACTCACGTGGTGGAACCACAAAAGAAATTCTTCCGGAATGGTTTCTGGTGAGGCATAGAGATCGCGCACCGGTGGAAAATATTGTTCGACCGCGTTGACGCCCGAGGGTGAGCGATCAAAACCAATGCCGGATGGACTTGCGCGATGATAATAGACCGAGGTCCAGTCATCGCGGCCCAAATCTTTGATCCAAGGACCAGGGCCGTAGTGGTGGCCTTCATCCATAATGTGATGCAAACCGAGTGGCGTCATATAGTTCACGGTAATTTCCCGTGAGTCCATCATCATATCGGTTACGGTCGCGACGACTTCGGCATCATTGCTCAGTGTCATGCGGACCCATTCGTCGGCGATTTCGCGCGCAGATAATTGATGATCCCACGCGAGTCGGCCAAAGACATACCAGTTGGATTGCAAAATAATATGGCCGGTCCAGTTGCGGTCGGTGCCTATATTGGCAACGCCGGCAATACCGGAAATATTGTTATTAAACAGTGAGCCATCGATGACTTTGGCTACGCTTGAACCTGCGCCTTTCGCATAGGTGTCGCTATCCAAAACTTCTTTAAATAAAGTACCCAAATAAACTGCGTGAGTACTAAAGCCGAGATATTCCAAGGTGATTTGGAATTCCATCATCAGAGGAGTTTTTGGCATGGCGCCAAACAATGGGCTAAAAGGTTCGCGCGGTTGAAAATCGATTGGTCCGTTTTTCACTTGAACCAGAACATTGTTGCGAAAATGGCCGTCGAGCGGTTTGAATTCTGAATAGGCTTGTTTAGACCGCTCTTCATTTTTCTCATTGGCATAGACAAATGCCCGCCACATAACCACACCACCGTGGGATGCCAATGCATCCGCAAGCATATTGGCACCTTCTGCGTGGCTGCGGCCAAAATCGCCCGGGCCGGGTTGTCCTTCGGAATTGGCTTTCACCAGAAAGCCACCGAAATCCGGAATGATGCTGTAGATTTCTTTGGCTTTTTCCTGCCACCAGCGCTGTACTTCTGGATTGAGCGGATCGGAGGTTTTTAATCCGCCGATCAATTGCGGCGAGCTGAATTTGACCGACAAATAAACCTTGATGCCATAGGGGCGGAAAATATCGGCAAGAGCCGCCGCTTTTTCCAGATATTGCGGAGTCAGAATCAATGGATCTGCGTTGACGTTATTCAGCACAGTACCGTTAATGCCGATGGAAGCGTTTGCGCGTGCGTAATCGTAGTAGCGCTGCTCCTGATAATCCGGCAGTTTGTGCCAGTCCCAAATGGATTGCCCCGCGTAGCCGCGCTCCACATGTCGGTCCAGATTATCCCAGTGATTTAATACGCGCAGATCCATTTTGGGTGCCGAAACAATGCTGACCTGATCAATGGATTGCTGGGTCTGCAGCAGGCGCAAAAAGTGAAAGGTTCCGTAAAGGGCGCCTATATCGGTGTTTGCCGCAATCACAGTGACGGTTTTGCCGCGCACTTTTTGTTTGCGGATCAGATAGCCTTCCTTGCCTAGATCAGCCAACTCCGCTAGCTGCAGCTCCGCAATCAACGAGGAGTTCTGTGGTGTGCCAACAATAAGTTGATGGTTGGCAATGGAGGTTTTATTTGGCAGCGCTTTACCTAATAGTCCGCGCAGGGCATAACTTAACTCCTGCCGAATCACTTCGCTGGTTGGGGATTGCCCTTCCACAAGAACAGATTGCAGTTGTTTCTGATAGTGCTTTTTGCGCGTTTGGTCTTGCAATTCATCGTATTTAAGCCAGAGCCGGTAGCCATCCTCGCCAGCAAAATAAAACTGTGCCCAACTCAGTGATGCCGTGAGCGTCAGAGCGAAAAAATAAACAATAAAGGTAATAGGACGGAAAAAATGTTTTATCTGCATTGTGTGACCTTATGGGTTGTTGTCACATCCGTGCGATTATTCTGGTAATTCAGCGGATTCTGAGGGCTCCATAGGTGCCACTGGATCATTCTCCGTTGTATCCACTGGTCCTTTTTCCTCTGACGAATCCATTATCTCAATTTCTGGTTCATTTGCCTCTGCGGGTTCAACGGATTCGATTATTTCTGCCGGTTCATTGATTTCCGCTTCTGCAGGCTCGTTATTCTCGATAGTTTGAGGTTCTTCTATTATTTCCTGAATCTCTTCTCTCTGTGGTTCATTTATTTCTACTGAAATATTCTCATTTATTGCGTCTGCGTCCGTTCCTGCTTCTGGTTGTATCGGTATAGGTGTATCCTTTACCGCTGGTTGCGCGCGATGCGCTTTGACTACGGTAAAGCGGAAAATTCCGATGACCTGATTGGCCTCGGTCAAAACATGAATTTCCCATTTCCCTGTGGGGTAGGGAGGAAAGTTTAGCTTATGTGTCCAAGCTCGGTAGCCTTCTTCACGCCCACCATTGATATCCAACGCAATTCTATCGATGGTTCTACCGTTGAGCCGCCATTCGTGATAAATGCGCTCCCGCAAGCCTCTAGGTGCGCGAATAGCGGTATAGGCATAAAGCCCGGATTTTAGCTGTTCGTCCGTTATAACCTTTAATGCGCGCGTAGGTTCGCGTTTTGATACATCGATTTGATCGGTCACCGCCACTTTGGTAAGGCGCAGAGTAGCTGGAGGAATCCAGGTGCGCGTATAAAGACCTATACTCGCGGTAAGAGCGACTATCGCAACCACAAAAAGTGCACGCCACCACCAGCGCCAGCGCAAGGCTCTTATGATTCCCGGCAAAGACAAAATAATAGCTGCGCCCAAGGCCAGCAGATAAGTTTTTGGTGTTGGCAGATAAAAAATAATGGGAAGCGCGGTAAGCAGAACCGCGAATAAGGTGAAGCCGTGAAAAATAAAATAGCGCCAGCGTTGCGCGGCTATCCAGCGGTAATAAATAGGATCTATGATGGATAAAACGGCAAATAAAATCAGAATCGAGGTAAAAACGGCTTGGCCGGTATTCCATGCGGTGGTAATGAAGAAAAAGGGGATAACAAAAAACAGGCTTTCCTGATGCACCATCTGGGTGACAAAGCTGAGCAGCGGGGGAGGCAGCTCAAAGCCGAACCAGTGGGAAATGCCGCGGCGTAATAATTTCTCCAGTGCCAACCACGCCCAGCAGGCCAACATCAACACGGAAAGAATCTGCGCAAATTTTTCCTGTTCGCGCTCTACCAGAAAAAAGCTCGCGGCACCGGATACAAACCCAATAATGGCAATCGCCCAGGGATATTTCTGTAGCAGATGTGCACCCAGCGCCAACAGCGCTTTTAATCGCGCCGTAGCTATAGGGTATCTGGCGGGATCTAAAAATGACATTAGTGTGAGGCGTTAACGCGCCGACTCTTTTCAACACGCGCAATCAATTCGGTGCGTTCTGCCAAGGTTAAAACCCGCGGTGTAACGATTGGAGTTTTGTAGTCCGGCTGAAGAAAGGGGCTGAATCTATGCTGTCTGCGCAAACTTTCGCTGGCGATCACACCTATGATCCGAGGCACACTGGTTGCCATCGCCAAAAGCCTTTTTTTCATCGGGCCGTGTGCATTGTGGGTGAATGCCCATACTCGAACAGGTCCAAAGGTCTCATCCAAACTTGCTCCGCTACGCAAGCAACTATGTAGAAGTCCTATATAAGCGATACGTGGATTGGCAGGTGTGCTGCCGATCGGTGTGCGACAGCAGCTGGCATACCAGCGATAGAGCCCAGTGGGGGACAAACGCATGCACGCGAGATACTTCAGTCCCTTGGTGAAATGCACGTCCGCCACAGAAGCTGGAATCACATCGCTGCCGGCGTTTTTGTCCAGAATTGTCTGCGGATCACCTAAAAAATGCGCAAACGCCTGGCAGTCTCGGCAGTAACACAGAATGCGGCCGCGCGGCCGAGCATGAGCAACGTAACCGGCCAGCTGACCGCAGCGACACTGAAGTGGGTGATGCATAGTTGCGTGGCTCCATACTCGTGGAAGACGCGAATATATTACGCCTGGGATTTTCCGTCAGCACGAATTACGAAATATCATCAAGGCTGTTTTGTAGTGCTTCGTTTGCTTGGGTTTCCCGCAGACTGAATAAATACGGATAAGAAAAAATGCCCCAGAGGGGCCTTTTGTCGATTGCGATAAAAAATGGATTTTTAACCTTCGGTGTCAAAATCGTAATCCATCGATTCTGTCGGTCCTTGCAGATAATAACCTTGAATATAATGCACGCCCGATTGCCAGAGTTTTGAAAGAACGCTGGCATTTTCCACGAAGGGCACAATGGTGATTTTTTCGTGTTCGTGAATTTGTGCCACCAGATTGCTCAGCGCTTCCGGCTCACCTGTGCCGTTTTGCAATTCTTTGGTAAATGAACCATCCACTTTTATGTATTGCGCAGAGACATGCTCCAGTGCGTTGAATGGATTCAGTGCACAACCAAAATGGCTGATACTGCACGAACAACCTAAGGCGGTAATTTGTGCGGTAAAGGTTTTGGCAATATTCAGGTGATCATTAACGTCATTTTCCTGCAATTGGAAAATAATTGCTTCCGGTGGCAATTTTGCCGCTTTAAAGGCGACCCCGAGCCAAGGTGGCAGGGTAGTGTCTTTGAGCGATTCTTTGCTGAGGTTGATGATCAAATGGGTGTTATTGCCGGAAGCGCGGTGTTGGGCAAGCACTTTGATGGCTTCGAGAATAACCCAGCGGTCAATTTTGGTGGTTGCGCCGATTTCCGCGGCAACATCCAAAAATTCCGTTGGTGACATGCCCATATTATTATCGTCCACCATTCGCAGCAGCACTTCGTAATGCTCTTTGTCGGAGCCGCGCAAGCTGAGGATCGGTTGGAACAACAAACGGAAACGCCCGCGATTGAGGGCGTTTTGCACCATTTTCGCAATTTCTTTGGGAGAGCGGCCGCTCTTGGTTTGTTGCTCTTCTTCCTCGAAAGTGGTTGCCAAAATGGCTTTGTCTTTCTGTGCTTTGTTCAGTGTGACTTCGTAGGCTTTCAGCGCTTGCGACACTGGTGTGTCGGAATTGCTGGTGGTTTCGTTGATAATGCTGACGCCCGCGTAATACATAAATTGCAGAGTTGCGCCGTCGATATCGACGATCTGACTGCGCATGGCTTTGGCAATTTCCTCGCCGCGGCTTTGTGCTATATCCACATTGATTTTGGGAATCAGCAACATAAAGCCAGCTTCATTGAAACGGCACAGGATATCGCCACTTTTCACCAGCGTTTTCAGATAGGCAGCTATATTGCCCAATACCAAATCGGCAGACGCTAGTCCCAATTTTTGTTGTACGGTTTCGAGAAAATCGGAGATGGCGATGTAGAGCAGCGCTCCAGTCGTGTGATTTTGTACGGCGGAATCGACCGTTTCTTCCAATTTTTCGATCAGATAATTTTTGTTGTACAAGCCGGTTACCAGATCCTGATTGCGGATCTGATTTAGCTGCGCCTCTAATTCGGTGTTGTTGATCGAATTCGAGCGAATGACAAATTGAATACAGAGTTCTTCTTCGTATTGCGATTTGCGAACTTCGACGCTGAGATTTCTGGGTTCCTGATCTTTGCCCAGTGCCTGAAATGTCAGCTTGGCCGTTTCGACATCACTGCCGCGCAACATGAATTCTTTGAGAAATTCTTTAACCCGCTCCTGGTCCTGTTCCTCCACCATATCGATAACCGGCATACATTCCAGGTCGTCGCGCTCCTGGTAGCCGAGCAGCTCAGCAAACGATTGGTTGGTGTACAGAAACATACCGTCCTGGACAAAGGCAATGGCATCGCGCGAGCTGTCCAGCAGCTGTTGGTTGCGGCGTTCGATTTCTTTGTAGCGGCGTTCCGCCAAGCGTTGCTGCGCGCGGTTTTCCCGGTTGATCAACTCGCGGTTGATCACTTGCAGCAGGTGCTGGTCTTCATCCAAACGCACAACGTCCGCCGCGCCCAACTTCAATCCCTCTACTATGGCGTGAGTGCCTTCTTCATCAGTGAGAAGGATCATCGGGATATCTTTGGCAAGGCGGCGGATTTGTTTGATGGCGGTGGCAGGCGGGACGTTTTGGGTGGAATCCAGTCCTATCACCAGATCCCATGACTGCTCTTGGAGAAGCTTTACCAGGGCCTCTTCACTTTCAACGTGCTGTGCCCGGGTAGGTCGCCCTCCGTTATGCAGCATGCTGATCAGTCGTTCAGCTTCTGAGCGGGAGTCATTGAGTATTAATAATCGTACGGTCGGAATCGAGGTCATACCACTTCAGCTTATATGGTCGGAGGGGGCCGCCCCTCGGCCTCCCAAGCGCGGCTTATATAATTGTCCGTCGTCAGTGGGATATCGAATAAGCGCAACAGTTTACTGAAATACCAAGTATAGTCCTAGCCTGCAAAGTCCCCACGAAAAATAACAATTCAAGTATTGGACAATCCGAATGATCGCCCAGGATTCTTATCTGAATTCGTGAACTTGTCAGTGGATTGCTTAAAAGTCGTTGCTGTCACTTGACAGGGTTTCGAAGCCAAACAGTTTGAGTTTAGCGGTGGAAAAGACGCATTTATTCAGTCGCACACTGATAACGTCGCCATCCTGTTTGAGTTTCAGGCGCATATTTTCTTGGAATGGCACCGACGCGGTTAACAGGCTGGGTGGTTGATCTTCCATAACCGGCGTAGGGATATGAATGGCGCGCATAAAATCGGTTTGCCCGCCCATATCCATCACACAGGCCGCGCCGTAGGGTACTGGCTGGTGAGTGAGCACTTGGATGCCGAGTTGTGAGCCGCCTTTGAGCTGGCGAATCCAGCGCACTACGCCAATGCTCCAGACCCGGCGATCCGGCTCGCGCAAACCGATCAATTCGCCCGCTTCCACACGACTGGTCGGCAGATCTCCCTGCCAAAAAATACAGTATCCGCCGCTGCTTTGATTTTGTAACACCACCCGGTAAGTGGTTTGGCGCGCGGGTTTGGGGGAGTCAATGCTCTTTTTACCGCTCATGCTGGCGATCAGAGCGTCGAAGCCGCCGGAGAGAAATGAGTCGCCGAGGATCTCGTCTTTCGGATTGATAAAACGGTCGAATTCGACGCTGCCGCACAGTTGATAGTGGCAATCGATCAAGCCGACGCACGCGTCTATCTCGACATCTATGCGGCGGCGGTCCTGGCGGCGCTGGGCCGGGTTGCCCCAGCAGTGCAACATATGGTCGATCAGGCTGGAGGGCATATCCGGTGGCGCAGTCACGCTGGGCATTTGCCCGAGCCAATCGGCGCCAGGATTGGGGCGGTTGCCCGTGAGTTTGCAGAGCTGGCCGACCAGGGAGTGAAAATCCAGCTCCAGCACCCGGTGATTCGGGTCGCCGTCAAAGCGGCTTTTGCTGACCGGGCCCGCGTCCTGATGCAGATCCACCAGAAACAGATTGCTTTCGTCCTCGGTGGCGGACGGGTGCAGTTGCACATGGCGCGCCCAGGATTCCAGGGCGCGATAGGCGATGGCTATATCGTTTTGCGCCAACTGGTTGGGGCGGATACTGCCCATCACCACTAGGCGCACATATTGTTCAGTAATGGTCTGGGCGCCAGTGCCGACCGCGACCGGTGCGGGGCGGTCGTGCAGATCGTAATACTCCGCCACCTGATACAGAGTGTGGGCGCGCAGCCACATGGATGGTGGAATAGGGGTGTAGAGCTGATACGCGCGCAACATCAACAAGCTGAGCGCCGAGAGCGCGCGATGCAAGGAATTCAGCAATATTGCCTGTTTTTGCGCTTTCAGTTTTTTTTGCTGCACCAGTTCTTTGGCGCACAGGGTATAACCGTCCAGCAGATGCTTCTGCAGGGCTTGCGCCAGCAGCGCTGTTTTCTGCGCCGGTTCCGGCAAAATCAAAGGCTGTTGCAGAAAATCTTTTAATAAACCGAGTAGGGATTGCTGGGTTACCGGCCAGAATGCTTCGAGCATTTCATAGCGAGTTTCGGGATCGGTCTTGAGGTGAGTGATTTCCGGGATGGCTTCGTAAAGCTCTATACAGGTGTTTTTGACTTGGGTCAGCTTGAGGTTGTCGAGCCAGATTTTGACCTTCGCCAGCTTGTTGCTAGCACAGAAGCTGAGCAGATTGATGTCCTGCGGCGGCAGCTTGAATTGGGAAAGACTCAGAATCGGTTCAAATATTTGGCTCATCAAAAGACCTTTATGCCGTCCTAGCATTTACTGGTTATATTGCTCGCGCTCAACGCTCGCGTCAAAGGTGCTTGCGATTGATGCGCTGGTCCGAATCAGCTTTCTCCCTAGTATAGCGTCCAGACGATATAAGACGCGCCGAACCGCATAATCAGCTTCCCTGCTCACGAATGCTAGAGCGGAGGGATGGGTGTCTTAGAGCCTTCATCTGGGGTCTCCCTGACCAGTTTGGGAACCAGAAAGCCCGGCAGGAGTGTCAGCAATTCTCCGTAAAGCTCTCTAGCCCTGTCTTCAGCGACTGCGAAATGAGCGGCGCCCTGCACTTTATCGAGTAGGTGGAGGTAGTACGGCAAAACGCCCGCATCGAACAAACTTTCGCTCAGTGTCGCAAGAATTCTGCTGTTGTCGTTAATCTTTTTCAATAGCACCGCTTGGTTAAGTACGAGAATATCGGCACCGCGCATCGCTTTAACAGCGTCGTGTACGTTGCCATCGATTTCCTGTGCATGATTACAGTGCATAACCATTACAGTTTTCAGTCGCGGATGGTGAATCGCCTTAAGCAGCTCCGGCGTTATGCGACTGGGCAAAATGATCGGATAGCGCGAATGAATGCGCAGCCGCTTTATGTGAGGGATATTGCCAATATTTTCTACCAGCCAGCCCAATTGTTTATCCGAGAGGGACAGGGGATCGCCGCCGCTCAAAATCACCTCGTTGATCTCGGGAGCGCGGCGGATATAGTCCAGCGCCGCCAACCATTCAGGGCGGCTGAGTTGGTGTTCCTCATAAGGGAAGTGGCGGCGGAAGCAATAACGGCAATTGATCGCGCACTGAGTGGCGGCGACCAGCAGCACGCGCGACTGGTATTTGTGTACCAACCCCGGCACCGGCGTGAAACGCGCCTCTTCCAGAGGGTCTTTTTGATAATCCGGAGCGGGTTTGAGTTCTTCCGCCAGCGGCAGAATCTGAAGTAGCAACGGGTCCTGCGGATCGCCCGGTCGGATGCGGGAAACGTAGGATTCCGTGGCTCTCAATGGAAAGTGAATGCTTGCATCAAGGGCCGGCTTCAGCCATTCCGGGCCAAGTTGAAGACGCTCCAAGAGAATCGCCGGGTCCTGAATAAGATCTGACAGTTCTTCCTGCCAGCTTTTGGTCTGCCATGTCGGCACGGTTCGCGGTATCATGTGCGCCTTTTTTATCAGTACCCGATAACTTGAGATGAATTGAGGGCAAAATGGCTAGCTATTCTACCAGTGAATTCCGCAGTGGAATGAAGGTGATGTTGGACGGGGACCCGTGCTCCATTGTGGAAAACGAATTCGTCAAACCCGGGAAAGGCCAAGCCTTCAACCGAGTGCGTTTGAAAAATCTGAAATCCGGCCGAGTCTGGGAACGTACCTTTAAGTCTGGTGAGACCTTGGAAGCGGCTGATGTTGTCGATCGTGAAATGCAATACCTCTACAGCGACGGCGAGTTCTGGCACTTCATGCATCCGGAAACCTTCGAGCAGCTGCAAGCTGATCAAGCTACCGTTGGCGAAGCGGCTAAATGGCTGCGTGAGCAAGATATAGTAACCCTCACCCTGTACAACGGTGAGCCTCTGGCAGTAACTCCGCCCAACCATGTTGAGTTGGAAGTGGTTGAGACAGATCCAGGCTTGAAAGGTGACACCGCGCAAGGCGGTACCAAGCCAGCCACTTTGTCTACTGGCGCCGTGGTGAAAGTACCTCTGTTCGTTTCCATTGGCGACGTTCTGCGTGTCGATACTCGTACTGGTGAGTATCTGGGTCGCGCCAACAAATAATTGATCGTCTAGGTTGCCCGGCAGGCGTCTTTATGTTTCAGCCCAGTGCCAGCCTGGCCAATCTGCAAAAACGCGCGCAGCTGCTGCAACAGTTGCGCGCGTTTTTTTACGCCCGCGATGTGATGGAAGTGGATGTCCCGGCCATAGGCGCGGCCACGGTCACCGATATTCACTTGGAGCCATTGGTGGTGCCGGGCACCGGCTATCTGCAGACTTCGCCAGAATACTTTATGAAGCGCCTGTTGGCCGCAGGCAGTCCGTCGATTTTTTATCTGGGAAAAGCCTATAGAAGCGATGAATCCGGGCGGCGGCACCGGCCGGAATTCACCATGCTGGAGTGGTACCGGTTGGGCTTTGACGACCATGCGTTGATGCAGGAAATGGCGGAACTATTCCGCGAGCTTGCGCCGCATGTCGCCATCCGCTTTTCCAGTTACACCGATGCATTCCAGGCGGTGTTGGGGTTGTGTCCCCATCGAGCGAGCTTGGCAGATTTGCAGGCTTGTATCGCCAGCAAAATCGAACTCAATAGTCCGCTTACCGATAAAAGCTCCTGCCTCGATCTGCTGTTTAGCCATTGTGTCGAACCCGAACTCGGCAACGGCATCACCTTTGTGTATGACTTCCCGCGAGAACAATGTGCTTTGGCGCGCATGGCGTTGAATGATGCAGGCCAGCAGGTGGCACGCCGGTTTGAGGTGTACTGGGATGGAATGGAGCTCGCCAACGGTTATTGGGAACTGTGTGGCGCGGAAGAGCAGCGCAAGCGGTTTGAGTCCGACCGCAGAACCCGAACCGCATTAGGTTTGACTGTTCCGGAGGTAGATGAGCGTTTTCTCGCCGCGTTAGAGACGGGTTTGCCGGAATGCGCCGGTGTGGCGCTCGGAGTGGATCGCTTGCTGATGTGTCTGCTTAAAGTGAAGGACATTCGCGAGGTTATGCCCTTCGCTGACTTGTAACCTCAGCCACCACAGTCGTCACTGTCGCAACTGATTTCGTGGTTCATATCCAGAGCGGGTTTGGCGGAACGCGGTTTGCCCACCGGCACGGCCGGTACGCCTGCCACGGTGGTATGTGGTGGCACGGCTTTCAGCACTACGCTTCCCGCACCTATCTTGGCGCCTTCGCCGATTTCTATATTGCCGAGAATTTTGGCACCTGCACTGATCAGCACGCCGCGGCGCACTTTCGGATGGCGGTCGCCGGTTTCTTTACCCGTCCCCCCCAGCGTCACCGACTGCATGATGGACACATCGTCTTCCACAACGGATGTTTCCCCAATCACTATGCCAGTGGCGTGATCCAGCATTATGCCTTTGCCGATGCGCGCGGCGGGGTGGATGTCCACGCCAAATGTCAGGGCAATATGGCTTTGGAAGAAGTAGGCCAAGGCAAACCGGCCTTGACGCCACAGCCAGTGAGCCACGCGGTAGCACTGCAGGGCGTGAAAGCCTTTGAAGTAGAGGAAGGGCAGGCAGTATTCGTTACAGGCGGAGTCGCGCTCGAAAACCGCTTTGATGTCCTCGCGCATCGCCTGGCCAATTCTGGGGTCGCTGGAAAGGGCTTCGTCGATGATTTCACGGACTTGCAGCGCGCTGATCGCGGGGCTGGCGAGCTTCTGGGCCAGGTGATAACTCAGAGCATCTTCAAAGGTATCGTGATTCAGTATGGTTGCGTGCAGAAAGCTCGCTAAGGCAGGTTCGTTTTGCGCCTGGTCGCGAGTCTCTTGTTTGATTGTCTCCCACACCGGGTCTTGGTGTGCATGCATATGGGTTTACCTCTAAATGAAGATGCTTGGAAATTATTGGGTTTGTTTGAGCGAATTGCTAGGGGCCGGGGGCGATATTAAAGATCTTTTTTGGTGCAGATTTTTTGCGTTGCATCAAGACAGTGCCTACGCGCAGCCGGATTTCCGCGGGTGAGTTTGTTGATTAATGAATTGTGGCCGCCATTTTTGTGACGCGCTTGTATTTTGGAGATGGGCACAACCTTGTTATTAGAATCTGGCATCACTATTGCTGAATACCCTTCGCTTGGTGCTTCTGATAATTCAATTTTCATTAGCGAAATAAATTACTGAATCATCGCGCTGCAAGCAGAGGACTTGTTTCGTAAGTATGAGTATTTACTCATTTTATGAAAGCTCGTTGCATCAACCGTCCTGATTTATTCAGGGTGGTATAAATAGGACAGCTAGGGTTCCGATTATCGTCGCGATAATGTCTGGTCCGAGAGCTGTCGACCTTCTCCCTTCATTATTGTTGTCGGATATGAACTGCAGAAGGTTACACGGCGGGATAAAAGCCCGGGAGGTTCGAAAACAGCCAACTCATATTTATTGTGCTGTCGAGTCCTCTGTCCAAAATTCGTGTAACCATTTGGAGGTTCTGATGACCGGCAGTTTGCGCACTTTCGTTTTGCTCCTCTCTTGTTTTGCTTTTTTCGCTTCCACATCTGCCTATGCAGAGCCGCGAAAAAAATTCAGCATTTGCTGGTCGATTTACGCAGGCTGGATGCCGTGGGGATTTGCTGCGGACAACAGCATTGTTAAAAAATGGGCCGATAAATACGGAATCGAAATTTCCGTAGTGCAAATCAATGATTACGTAGAATCCATCAATCAATATACCGCAGGAAAATACGACGGCTGCTCCATGACCAATATGGATGCACTGACAATTCCGGCGGCGGGAAATGTGGATTCCACTGCGCTGATCGTTGGCGATTTTTCCAACGGTAATGACGGTATAGTATTAAAAAATAAAAATAGTCTGGCTGCTATAAAAGGCCAGAAAGTCAATCTGGTGGAATTGAGCGTGTCCCATTATTTATTGGCGCGCGCGCTCGATAGCGTCGGTTTGGCGGAAAAAGATATCAAGGTTGTCAATACATCGGATGCGGATCTGGTTTCCGCATTTAATACGGCGGATGTTACAGCAGTAGTAACCTGGAATCCGCTGTTATCCGAAATTCTTGCCATGCCCAATACCCACGCCGTTTTTGATTCGACCAAAATTCCTGGCGAAATCATCGACCTCCTGGTGGTCAACACCGAAACCCTGAAAGACAACCCGAATTTTGGCAAAGCACTGGTCGGCGCTTGGTACGAAACCATGGCGTTGATGAGCGCCGATAGTGAAGCAGGAAAAGCCGCGCGCACCGCTATGGGTAAAGCATCCGGAACCGATCTCGCCGGTTACGAAAAACAACTGGCGACTACCAAAATGTTTTATCAAGCCGCAGATGCAGTGGCCTTTACCAAAAGCGCCAGCCTGAAAACCACCATGCAATATGTGGCGGAATTTTCCTTTGACCACGGATTGTTGGGCGAAGGCGCATCAGACGCGGGATTTATCGGCATAGAAACACCAGCGGGCATTTATGGCAATCCGAAAAATGTTCGTTTCCGCTTTGATCCGACCTATATGCAAATGGCAGCGGACGGCAAGTTGTAGAAGCTCACCAACGCCTGCATTTGGCGAATTTTAAGACAGCTTCATAATTACAATCGGGATGCCCCATGAAAAAATTGATCAATTGTGTTCCTGGGCGGGCTGCGCGATGGACGCTGGGACTGCTGCCGTTCGTGCTCTGTCTGGTGCTTTATCTTGTGGCGTCCAATGCCCGGTTAGCGGAAAACCAACACGATAAATTGCTGCCGTCTTTTTCCAGCATTGCGGGAGCCATCGATCGAGCTGCGCTAACGCCCGATAAACGCAGTGGTGAATATATTTTTTGGCAGGATACCGCTGCCAGCTTGTGGCGCTTGACCTTGGGGGTGGGGATAAGCGCGCTGAGCGCACTGATTATCGGTGTACTCAATGGCGCGATTCCCTATTTGCGCGCGCCTTTATCTCCCTTCGTTACTGCGTTGTCGTTAGTGCCGCCCATGGCCATTCTGCCGATTCTGTTTATCGTGTTTGGTCTTGGTGAGTTATCCAAAGTCATGTTGATCGTGATCGGTATTACGCCATTTTTGATTCGCGATATTCAGCAGCGGGTTTTGGAAATTCCATCAGAACAATTGATCAAGGCGCAAACCTTGGGTGCCAGCACTTGGCAAATTATCGTGCGCGTCATTTTGCCGCAGACTATGCCGAGATTACTTGCCAGTGTGCGTTTATCTCTCGGCGCTGCATGGTTGTTTTTAATTGCCGCCGAAGCCATAGCAGCGACTGAAGGCTTGGGATACCGCATATTCCTGGTGCGCCGTTATCTCTCCATGGATGTGATTCTTCCCTACGTGGTGTGGATTACCTTGCTGGCGTTTTTACTGGATTGGCTGCTGCGGAAAATATCCCGCTTGTGCTATCCGTGGTTTCACGCGCAAACGGAAAACGCATAAGGGGAATTGATTATGGCATTAATCGAAATTCGCAATCTGTGGAAAGAATACGGCTCTCAGGTTGTGCTGGAACAGCTCAACAAAACGGTTCATGAAGGTGAATTTGTCACTATCGTCGGCGCTTCCGGCTGCGGCAAAACAACGTTCTTGAAATTGCTGTTGGGCACAGAGTCGCCGAGTCGTGGACAGCTATTGCTGGACGGCGAACCTATGGTTGCCGAGCCGGGTGAGGAAAGAGGAATTGTTTTTCAGCGCTATTCCGTATTTCCTCATATGACCGTGTTGGACAATGTGGTGCTTTCCAGCGAATTAAAAAGCAGCCCATTTTTAGGCCGTTTATTCGGTAAAGCGCGCAAGGAAGCGGAAAAGTCCTCAATTGAAATGATCGAAGCGGTTGGTTTGGGGCACGCTTTGCGTAAGTACCCCCACGAGCTATCCGGCGGCATGCAGCAGCGCTTGGCGTTGGCGCAATCGCTGATCAAACGCCCGCGCATTTTATTGCTGGATGAACCTTTTGGCGCGTTGGATCCCGGTATTCGTGCGGATATGCATCAACTGGTGTTGTCGCTGTGGCGCGAGCACAAGCTGACCATCTTTATGATTACTCACGACATCAAAGAAGGTTTTTATCTGGGAACCCGTTTGTGGGTTTTCGATAAACATCGCGTCGATCCGCAGGCGCCCAACGCCTACGGTGCGCAAATTACCTACGATTTACCCGTTGATCGATCCGCGCAAAAAACGGCGGAAAAAATTGTTTCTCCGACGCAGATCAAACTGGCTGTCGGAGCGGCGTGATCAAACCTGTAATTTAATCGACAGACATAGGAGATATAGGGTGAAACCTAGTCTTTACAGCTATGCCGTGCCCGGCGCAAGCCATTGGTCTTTCCGTGTAAGACGCGGTCTTTCCATAAAAATGACGGATGTGGAAGGTGACGCAAATGTGGGAATGTTGATGTACAACCCGGAAGATTTGCTCGAGCGCTACAACGCGCCGGACACCCTGAAATGCCAGCACACTTTTAAATTAACCAAAGGCCACTGTTTATATTCGGATATGGGGCGGATTTTTTGCTCGATTGTCGATGACACCGTCGGCTGGCACGAAACCATCAGCGGCAACAGCAACGCGGAAACAGTCGCGACGCGCTGGGGCGCACGCGACTATCAGAGCGATCGCAATTTATGGAAACAAAACGGTTACGACAGCTTTTTGGTTGAACTGGCCAAATACGGATTGAATGGCCGAGATATGGCCGCCAATATCAATTGGTTTAGCAAAGTGGGAGCCGATGACAACGGCGTATTGCGATTAGTGCAAAACCACTCCAAACCAGGTTCCAGTGTGACTTTGCGTTTTGAAATGGACACGCTGGTGGTGGTGCACACCTGCCCACACCCAATGAATATTGAGGCGGAATATCCGCGCAAACCCGTTCTGTTTGAATTTTTCGAATCCAACGCTTTGGAGGCAGACGATATTTGCCGCGATAGTTGCGCCGAAAACCAGCGCGGATTTGCCAATAACATGCTGTATTACATGGGAGCTGCCCGATGACTGCGATGGTGCGTGAAAGTCTATTAAACGCGGAAAATGCCGTGCTGCGCGAAGTGGTGCGCGCCGGTGATTATTGGTTGAAAGAAATCAAAAAAGGGCAGACCTTCCGTATTTTGGATTTAGAAGGAAATCAGGCGGCCGATACCTTGTTTTACAACGCTGACGATCCCAGCGAGCGCTACAGCGCCACGGATACAGTGCGCGAACAAAGAAATTTGTATTTAACCGTCGGCAGTCAATTGCGTTCCAATTTAAATAACGTCATGTTGGAAATTGTCGCGGATACTTGCGGTCGGCACGATACCATAGGTGGTGCATGTGCAACGGAAAGCAACACAGTGCGTTATTCCTTGGAAAAACGCTGCATGCATGCCTGCCGCGACAGTTGGATGCTGGCACTTGCGGAACACGAACATCTCGGCATCAGCAAACGCGATATCACCCATAACATCAATTTTTTTATGAATGTTCCGGTAACGCGGGACGGTGGATTAACCTTCGCAGATGGCATTTCAGCACCGGGAAAATATGTGGAATTGCGTGCATGTATGAATGTGATTGTGCTGATTTCCAACTGCCCGCAGCTGAATAATCCCTGTAATGCCTACAATCCGACGCCGATTGAAGTTTTGGTCTGGAATTAATTTTTGCAACTCTGCTAACACGCTGACCAGGACGACCTGAGTCGGTTTACTGTGTATGTCGGGACGACCCGCCGGGAATCTCTTATGTTTAATAAAGTCATGATTGCCAACCGCGGGGCTATAGCCGTGCGGATTATCAAAACCTTAAAAAAAATGGGCATCTCCAGTGTGGCGGTTTATGCAGAGGCGGATGTCGATTCCCTTCATGTATCCCTTGCGGATGAAGCCTGGTCCTTAGGTGAGGGCATAGCCGCGCAGACCTATTTGGATCAACAAAAATTATTCGATATTTTGCAAAAATCCGGTGCGCAAGCCGTGCACCCTGGCTACGGTTTCTTAAGTGAAAATGCTGATTTTTGCCGCGCTTTGACGGAAAACAATATCGCCTTTATCGGGCCTACCCCGGAACAAATGATTGCCTTCGGTTTAAAACACGAAGCGCGTCGTTTGGCACAGGAGTGCGGTGTGCCGCTGTTGCCTGGAACATCGCTGCTGTCTTCCGTCGATGAAGCCGCAGAACAAGCGGAAAAAATTGGCTATCCGGTGATGTTGAAAAGCACGGCGGGTGGCGGCGGTATTGGTATGCAGATCTGCCGCAATCCCGAGCAGTTGCGCGCTTCCTGGCAGGGTATCAAACGGCTAAGCGCAAATAACTTCGCCAACGAAGGTGTATTTTTAGAAAAATACGTCGAACGCGCGCGCCATATCGAAGTGCAGGTATTTGGCGATGGCAAAGGCGAAGTGGTGGTGCTCGGTGATCGAGACTGCTCCACCCAGCGCCGCCACCAAAAAGTCATCGAAGAAGCACCTGCGCCCAATATCCCACCGCATGTGCGCCAGCAATTGCACGACAGCGCCAGTCGCCTTGCATCCTATGTGCATTACCGCAGCGCCGGGACGGTCGAATTTATCTATGACAGTGTGACCCATCAATTTTATTTTTTGGAAGTCAACACCCGCCTGCAGGTTGAACACGGCGTAACCGAAATGATTTACGGCGTGGATCTGGTCGAATGGATGATCCGCACGGCGGCGGGAGAAATGGAACCTCTGAATCATGTGCGCAAAAACTTGCAGCCTAAGGGACATGCTATTCAGGCGCGCATTTATGCGGAAAATCCCTCGCGCGATTTTCAGCCCTCGGCAGGCACGCTCAATGTGGTGCGCTGGCCGGAAGCAGAGGCTGGAAAACTTCGTGTGGATCATTGGGTTGGTTCAGGATCGGTTATTTCGCCGCTTTACGATCCAATGCTGGGAAAAATCATCGCTTGGGCGGATACGCGCAAAAATGCCATAGAGCGTTTGAACGCAGCACTGGAAAAAACAGTGCTGGAGGGAATTGTCACTAACAGCGCTTATATAGGGGCCATTTTAAAAACAGATGCGCTGCTGCGCGGTGAAATTCATACCCGTTATTTGAATGATTTTTCTTATGTGCCGCAAAGTTGCGATGTGTTATCTCCGGGCACTTTGACCACCATTCAGGATTATCCCGGTCGACGCGGTTATTGGGATGTTGGTGTGCCGCCGTCTGGACCTTTTGACGATCTGGCATTTCGTTTGGGTAATCGCTTGCTCGGCAACCCAGAAGGCGCTGCTGGTTTGGAAATCACCTTTAACGGTCCGACATTAAAATTCAATAGCCACCAGCGCTTGGTTCTGACCGGAGCGGAAATGGAAGCTTCCCTGGATGGCGAACCGGTCGCCTTTTACGAAGTTTTTAGCGTAAAACCGGGGCAAGTGTTAAAAATTGGCAAAATCAAAGGCGTCGGTTCGCGCGCTTATTGTTTATTTTCCGGCGGTATTCTCTGTGAAAATTACCTCGGCTCAAAATCAACTTTTACGCTTGGCCAATTCGGCGGTATTACCGGAAATGCCTTGCGCACGGGCGATGTACTCAGTTTCGATTTTGCGCAGGATGCGGCCATAACAAAATTGCCGGAGCAATTGCGCCCGCAATTGAGCAATCACTGGCAATTGCGCGTGATTTACGGCCCTCACGGCGCGCCCGACTTTTTTACGCCAAAGGATATAGACACATTTTTTGCCAGCCACTGGCGCGTTCATTACAACTCCAGTCGCACCGGCGTACGTTTGATCGGACCAAAACCGGAATGGGCGCGTTCAGATGGCGGCGAAGCGGGAATGCATCCATCGAATATTCACGACAACGCTTATGCAGTCGGCAGTATCGATTTTACCGGCGATATGCCGGTTATTCTCGGGCCGGACGGTCCTTCACTCGGCGGATTTGTCTGTCCCGCCACAGTTATTGCAGCGGATTTGTGGAAGCTCGGCCAATTGCGTGCGGGCGATACCATACAGTTTATTCCGGTGAGCATTGACGATGCCGCGCAGCTTTTGGCTGAGAGACAACAGGCTCTGCAGTTGTTGGAAAATAAAATCGCCTGGGATCGCGAGATTGCGCGTGCAGAACTGCAATCGCCGATTTTGCGAACACTGCAAAAAAATCCCGAAGACGAGCCGGTGGTTTATCGTCCATCAGGTGAGTGTCATCTGCTGGTGGAATACGGTTCTCTGCGCTTGGATCTGGTGCTGCGTTTCCGCGCGCACACTTTGATGTTGTGGTTGCAAGAGCAGCGCAAGAAAAACGGGCTGTTGCAGGATGCGATTATCGATCTCACCCCGGGAGTTCGTTCTCTGCAAATTCATTACGACCCGCTGTTATTGCCGCTTAATGAACTGCTCGATTTACTCGAACGCGCGGAAGACGAATTGCAGAATATCAAAACCACTCGCGTGCCTTCGCGCATTGTGCATTTGCCCTTGAGTTGGGACGATCAAGCCTGTCGTTTGGCCATCGAAAAATATAGGCAGTCGGTGCGCAAAGACGCGCCCTGGTGTCCGAGCAATATCGAATTTATTCGTCGCATTAATGGCTTGGACTCCATAGAAGAGGTTAAAAAAATCGTTTTTGATGCGAGCTATGTGGTGATGGGGTTGGGCGATGTTTATCTGGGCGCGCCCGTTGCAACACCGATTGATCCACGCCATCGTTTGGTGACAACCAAATACAACCCGGCGCGCACCTGGACGGCGGAAAACTCCGTAGGCATCGGTGGTTCTTATATGTGTATTTACGGCATGGAAGGGCCGGGGGGTTATCAATTTGTCGGCCGCACTCTGCAAATGTGGAATCGCTATCGCCAAACCGAAGAATTCACCAAGCCTTGGCTGCTGCGCTTTTTCGATCAGATCCGTTTTTATGAAGTGTCCGCAGAAGAATTAGCGCAGATCCGCCGCGATTTTCCTCTCGGTCGCCATCACGTAAAAATCGAGCAGACCTATTTTGATCTAGAGGAATACCAGGCATTTCTTGCGCGTGAGCAGAAATCCATCGACGCATTCGTCAAAACACGCAACGTGGCTTTTGAAGAGGAATTGCAGCGCTGGGTGGAATCTGGACAAATGCACTACGAAAGCCAGAGCGCCGACGAGGATGCTGCAGAACATGGGGAACTCGAACAGGGCGCTATAGCCGTGGAAAGCCCCGTGGCCGGGAATATCTGGCAAGTGCTGGTCAAACCCGGCGATAAGATTTCGGCTGGCGATATAGTGTGTGTTCTAGAATCCATGAAAATGGAAATTGAAATTCCGTCACCCGAGTCGGGTATCGTCAAAGCGGTTAAACGACAACAAGGACAGTCAGTAGCTGCAGGGCAGGCGATAGCTGTATTGGAAATGGCGTAAGACAAGTGGGCTTAAATTACAAAACCTATTGGGGTTTTCCTTCATTTGATGGAAAACCTCGATCATACATTCAGTTTTGATTATGGCGAATTTGAGGATATTGCAGAGGAGAAGAGTAATATAACGGGGGATAATTACTCGAGTAGAACTCAATAACCCGGGTGATGCGCAAAAGATTGTGAAGAGTTGTGCTGATCAACAAGCGGGTGCACGATTCCGCGATTAGGTGTAACAGAACTCAAAATCAACGTAATTGCCGCCTGAACCAGAACGATAAATAACAATTCTTTTCGACGAAACATGGCCAACTCCTAAATGGTCCCGAAAAAATCCAGCAATAGCGGAGCAGGCTGTTGGACTTGAGGAGTTTCACATGACGCCAGAGCAAAATGATTGCGCTGTAGCTGACGGTTGTGCGTCAGGTGACCCTGCCTCAAACAGATTCTGCCCCGCATATTGCTGGCAAACCGATTGATTATGAGAGCGTCCGCACTAGACGACCTTGTATTGGTGCGAACAGAAAGCGACAACTCACTGCTTTCTGGGCTCCGCCGACATACTGTCCGGCAGATGACCGCATCTCCTTTTGCGGTCGACGTAAGCTTTTATTCTCTGTGATCGAGTTGCTCGGTCAGCTGAACCACAGCGTGTTGCGAGGACTCTGGGACAATTTCCAGTTTGTCCACAACCTGTTTCACGCCTTGGGTATTCTTGACCAGCCAATACATCAGTATTTTTTCTGCCTCGGAATTGACGGAACCGCTCAGTGTGACAACTTGATTGCGGGTTTCCACGTCGATTTCAATTCCGCTCGTGATTCTGTTAGCCAACAATTGCGAACGCACTTTGTTGGTGATAGTCACATTCGAAAGACGATTTTGATTATCTTTTTGTAACTCCACCGATTGCACCGAAGATTCCCACTGTTCCGGCGCCACTATTAATCGGTTAACAACCTTATTAATGCCTTTAACACTTAGAGCAAACTGTTCGGCTAAAGCTTTGCTCGTTTCAGAATCCACATATCCCTTTAGGATCGCGAAATTGTTTTGAATCTCAACTCGAATATCTTTGGAGCGAAGATAAGGGCTAAAAATAAATGCGCCTTCAATCACTCCTTTCTGCCAGCTTTGCAAATCATTTGCCCAGGCTGCGCTCGCAAGACTCTGCAATGCGATAGCACATAAGCAGGCAATGGAAAAAATACTGAGTTTTTTATTTTTCATTGCACGCCGGGGTTGAGTTCCAAAACATTTAGGTTAAAACTGCCCGTTCTTAGCCGGACCGACCGTAATCAAGGTTTGAGCTTTTAAGACTCGCCTCGATCATGCATGGCGACTTGGCCTTTAGCGGCTTTCATGCCAAAAATTAAAAAATCTTTTTACATCAACATGTTATAAATTTTTCAACAAGTCCCAGGGGTGATTGGACCTGTTTGAACCCCTCGTTTTGTTGGTAAAAAGCAACGCGGTTTTATTGTTTTCATAAAAAATCCTTTAAAATCAAAGGTCTGTTTTGTTGCAATTTTGCAACATTCGAAGTGGAATTCCTAAGATGTTTCGACTCTTAAACCGTCTGACGCTGACCCGTCAGTGGATATTGGCGACATTATTGGCGATTTTGCCGCTCGTGATTGCGGTGCTCTACGCCGCGCAATATCTGATGTTGCAGGCGCAAAGCCAGAGGGAGATGGTGGCTTCTGTTGGCCGCCTAAATGAGATGGATTCGCAAATCAGCAAACAGATCAGCAGTATCGAACGCTCGGCCCGCCAGTATTTGCTGTTGCGTACGCCTCGTTTTTTGGAAATTTTCCAGCAGCATATAGAGGTGGTGTTGCCAGTACTTAATCAGCTTGGCGCAGATCTGCCGCAAAGTCAGTCTGCGGCCTTGTTGCAGGAAGTGATCAAAGTAATTGCGCAGGAGCTGAGTCAGACTGCACCGGAGCTTATTGCGCAGGAATCGATCTCGGCCAATTTTCAGCAGGCCAACGCTTTGGCTCGCCAGCTGAGCGATGAGGTTGATCAAAGGGTGCAGGAGATGCTGGATGAGAGCGACCTGCAGTTTGAGCAAATCATGCGGCACCTTTTGTTGATCGGAGTTTTCGCCCTGCCGGGCACTTTGTTGTTGGTCGTGTTGTCATCTGTCGCTGTGACTCGTCCGGTGAGAAGGTTGGCATACGCGATACGGCGTTTGGGGTTGGGCCATTGGGATGAGCCGATCCAGATCAGTGGGCCGGCGGATTTGCGGTCTCTTGGCGCAAACCTGGAGTGGATGCGTCATCGTTTGGATGCCACAGAGAAGCAGAAGCAGGCGTTTTTGCGTCATATGACCCATGAGCTCAAGACGCCGTTGGCCGCAATCGTGGAAGCGGGCGCGTTGTTACGCGACGAGGTGCCTGGGCCGGCGAACACTGCGCAACAGCAGGTTGTGTCCATTTTGATGAGCAATGCGGATAACCTGCATGTGTTGATTCAGCAATTGTTGAACTACAACGCAGTGGCACATGGCATGCTTAACGCCGACGCAAACGTTGATCTGGCAGCCTTGTGCAATAGAATTCGCACCAAATTGATGGACTCCCGCCCATCGAGTCGCTGCGAATGGTCCATATCCGGGAAACCCAACATCATCCGGAGTGATCCACAGGCATTGGAAATGATTCTCAGTAATTTAATGTCCAACGCACACGACTTTACTCCGGAATCCGGTAGAGTGGCGGTCACCTGGGGGCAGGAGTCAGATAGCTGGTGGCTGAAGGTGACGGACAACGGTCCCGGCATGACCCCGGAGGAGCGCGAAAAGATTTTTAAGCCGTTTTTTCAGGGCAGAGCCCGCCGGCGCGGTCCGTTAAAAGGAACCGGATTGGGGTTGGCCATTGTGCAGGAGTGCGTTGCCCACCTGCAGGGCACTATAGAAGTGACTTCCAGCGCAGAAGGAAGTGAATTTACTGCGCGTTTCCCGCTTCGCAGAGAGAAATAAGAAATGAAATATTGGTTATTGCTGGCTTTGAGTATTACCAGCGGTTGCTCGACTGCTCTTTTTCCTATTGATTCAGCGTTTACCCCCAAACCGGTGGAGGTGCGCGAGGGCGTGTTGCAGCCTAGCCGCTCAGTCAATCAGTTGTTGGTGGAACGGCTGACGCTATGCAACAAACCACCTGCCGAGCAGGACGAATATCTGAATCGCATCATGATTTCCAAAGAGCGCGGGGCAACCAATGGGGTGGATGAGGATAAACTCAATGCGCTCTTGTTTGCTTCGTGCAAGCCCGCACGCACCCCGGGAATTCTCAATCAGTTGCTGGCGGAACTGACGGCTGCCGGCACTTGGCCGGAGGAGTACGCGGCGTTTTTTGATTTGATCATCGCTGGTCAAAGGGCGTACGCATCGGTGGAAAAAGTCTATGTCGATCTGGAAAAAGCGCACACGGACTTAAAACAGGAATTCGCCAATTTACAGCAGGAGCACGAAAAAACCATTCAGGGACTCAGTGAGATAGAGGCACAAATTGAGCAGCAAACCGTCAACAATACCCCGTGATTTTATGAGCCGAGCCAATGTTTTATTAGTCGACGACGACGCTGGCATGTTGCAGTTGCTGGCGATGCGCTTGGGGGCTCTCAATTACACCACCCGCAGTGCCAACAGTGGCGTCGAGGCCTTGGAGTTGATTCGTCAGGAATTGCCGGATGTGGTCATCACCGATTTGCGCATGGAGGAAATGAGCGGGCTGGCGCTGTTCGAAAAAATCCATACCGATTGGCCGACTCTGCCAGTCATCATCATTACCGCCCACGGTTCCATTCGGGAAGCCGTGGAAGCCACGCAAAAAGGCGTGTTTTCGTTTTTGACCAAGCCGGTCGACAAAGACGAGCTGGTGACTACGCTGAGTCAAGCTGTGAGCCACCAGCCGGAAACCTCGCGGGATAAACAATCCTGGGCGCAGAATTTCAATACCTGCAGTTCGAAGATGTACCAGCTGTTGGAGCAGGCGCATCTGCTGGCTGCCAGTGATGTCAACGTGTTGATCAGCGGTGAAAGTGGTACCGGTAAAGAAGTGCTGGCGCGCACACTGCATCAACAGAGCCGTCGTTCAGATAAGCCATTTGTGGCGATCAACTGCAGCGCGATTCCCAGCGAAATGCTGGAGTCCGAATTGTTCGGTCATTTAAAAGGCGCATTTACCGGTGCCAGCCGCGATCACGAAGGTCTTTTTGTGGCGGCAGAAGGCGGTGTGGTATTTCTCGACGAAGTCGGTGATATGCCGCTGCCGCTGCAAGCCAAACTGTTGCGCGTGTTGCAGGAAAAAGTCGTGCGCCCGGTGGGCGGCACTAAGGATCGACCCATCAATGTGCGCATTCTCTCCGCGACTCACCGCAACCTGCTGGAAGCCATTCAGAACCAGCAATTCCGCGAAGACCTTTACTATCGCCTCAACGTGGTCAATCTGGCCCTGCCCAGTTTGCGCGAACGTAAAGAAGATATTCCGCTGCTGGCAAAACATTTCTTGCGCGCCATTGCCGAGCGCACAGGTACGGCCCCCAAAAGCCTAGCTCCCAGAGCGCTGAGTGCGCTGCTGGCCTACCATTGGCCGGGCAATATCCGTCAGTTGGAAAACGTCATAGAGCAAGTGGTGGCGCTCGCGCCCGGCATGGTGATTCCGGAAACCCTGGTGGAAAATGCGCTGCCTTATTCCCACCAGGTCAAAACCAAAAATCTCACCGATGCGAAAAAAGATTTCGAGCGGAAATACGTTGAAGATCTGCTGCGCGCAACGCAGGGCAGTATCACCGAAGCGGCCCGTCTTGCCGGGCGCAATCGTTCGGACTTTTACAAAATTGTGCAGCGGCACGGTGTTGATGTGGAACGCTTTAAAGTCGGTCTCGTCAACGACTGAACGCAACCCAGGGAATTTATATGGCCTCGCGGGATAAGTTGTGCCGACTTTTCGATGCCGCCGTAAAAAACAGCGGTTTTGGCGCATTTTTGGTGTTGTCGGGCGTTATTTTGGGGGCCATATCCTCGCTTTACGCCACGGAAATCAAAGACGGCAGTGAATACACCCTCTATTTTTGCATCGCCTGCGCCGCATTTTTGGTGATGTGGACGCTGCGCGATTGGCGCTTGAATGTGGAGCGCATTCAGCACAATCAAAAATTGAATCTGGCGCAGCAGCAATTAATGGAAACCGTGCGCACTATGCCGCCGCAAAATATGTTGGGTGCGTACGGCAAGGCCTATCGATTTCTGTCCGAGCATTTTCACAATTTGCAGGAGTCGACGGAAAATGATCCGCAAATTGCCTTGGAAAAAGTGGAGGAGGCCATTCGGCTTTCTCTCAGCGCCCTGTGTTCCATTATCAGCGCTTTCGAAAATTACCCGACCCATACGGTTTATTCCGCCAACATCATGCTTTACCGCAAAAGCCGGGATTTGCTGGCCGAGCCGGAATTAAAAGACGCGGTTCTCCGGCGGCTGAAATTTGTGGATGTCCGGTCTCTCGATGGTTTGGCGGGGGTTTTGGATTTGGAGCTGAAATTGTCTTTCTCCTCGCTTAATGAGGACGAAGAGACCACCTATCCGGATGCCCGTTTGGAACCTATCGCTTTACCCATCCCGGAGTTGGATGCGTCCTTACCGGGGCGCACGCGTTATATTCCGGGGGCGCCGACGGCCTTTCGCGACGAGCCATGCCTGATTCCGGACAGCCGTGATATGGCCCGCATAGTGGAAGAAAACTGCGATGTGTCACCGAGTGTGGTGCGGGCAGTGGAAACCTACTTCCACGAGCAGGCCAACAAAGGTCTGAACAGCTGGCTATCCGTGCGCATCAACGATCGCATCCCGGAGAGGGGCATCCTGAATATCCATTGCAATCGCCCCGATATCCTGGTGGACGAGAAACAGGTGTATACTTACGTCAATCTCATCATTCCATTTAAGGAAATGATTGATCAGCTGTTGACGCGCAGGCAGGCGTTGATGGTGCAGATAGCCGGGGGTTAAACATGAGCAAGTCCAGCAGTGCCGCGAATAAATCCGCCGAATATGTCGAGAGCGTCAGAAATCTGAACCGCATGTTGCGACAAATGCGCAATGGCCAGTGGATGGAAGCTTCCAACGAGCCGGTGCCAGTCAAAATTCTAGGAAAACCCTCTCCCGAGCCCAACCGCTCCGCTAAGACAAAATAAGAAGGATTTAGCTCTTTTTAGAGCTAAATCTGCGCAATTCTTCCTAATCAATCTTTTTTCATAAATGTTCTGCCCTGTATCCGTGCATAAGTGGTGAGTTGGCCCCTTGGCAGGGCAACGGAAACGGCCTCAACAATCCATTCTTACGGGTCTATCTTTTTGAAACGAAAGGATTTTTCCAGCATTTTTTGGTATTGGCGCAAGCGTTGCTGAAGAGCCTTTGCACCAATATTCAGAAGGGGAAAGCTTATGAATATACCGTTGCGAGAAGCAGAACAATGGTTTGCCTGCATACGCTCCAGTAGCTGTACACCCGATCAACGAGCGGAATTTCTCGAATGGCTGTACGAGGATTCCCGACACGGCGAAGCGTTTGCCGTCGTAGAAAAAGAAAACGGCCGCATCCGCCCGGATTTTTCCTGGGTGCGAGCGACCAAATATGAATATGGTTGATGTTGTTTAGATAAAAGAAAAAGTTATTGCCTATCCTGTTTGACGCAAAAAGGGTTATCAGAGTTGGCCAGTGTTTGATCGAAATCTGATTGTCGACAATACTCCACACATCAGAATTCGAGGGAACGGTCATGGCCGCTTTGATACCTGCCATCAATTCTTGCCTATCTCGTATGACTCCTGGCGAACGGCGCTTTGCCCAGCGCCTGGAGCAATTCCTGGAAGACGACTACCTATGCTGGTATGACGTGCCAGTAGGCCCAAAAGGGCTGCATCCGGATTTCATTATTCTCCACCCTCGGCGTGGGATTTTGATTTTGGAGGTTAAGGACTGGCGGCTGGATACCATTCAGACGATTGATAAAGCCTCGGCTACCTTGCTGACTGCCCAAGGCGTCAAGCATGATTCCAATCCTCTCGAACAAGCTCGTCAGTATTGCCACGCGGTAGTGAAATGCCTGGAACGCGACCCGCAATTGGTGTACCCACCTGATCATGCATTTAAAGGCAAGCTCATCATGCCTTTTGGTCATGGAGTGGTGTTGAGCAATATTACTCGCCAACAATTCGATAGCACTGATCTGCGAGAGGTGATTCCTTCCAATCGGGTGATTTGTCGTGACGAAATGACGGAGTCGGTAGACCCCGAAGTTTTTCAGTCTCGTTTATGGAATATGTTTACGGTCAAATGTCACTGTCCTTCCCAACAATCCTCATGTCACCAAACTGCTGAAGCAATTGGTTGACGAAGTTAGGCAGGAGTTTGGATTGGAGCATGGACCGAGAGATAAATGGTTTAACGACAGTGTTAGCTTTATTGGTCTTCAATCTACTTCAAATACCATCGTTTTTAACCATTCTCATCTCGTCCTGAAAGCTGCTGATTGGCATGAGATGCTGGCACACAAAATAACGGCTTTTCGTGGTGAGCGCGATATTAATGACGCTATTCATTTCCTGAAGGAAATTCCGAGCCTGTCAAAACAAGACGTGTTTGCCAGAGTATCGAAATTCCGCCCATTTGTTCCGAGTATTGAGGATGCGAAATTTCAATCCCGGTTTGATCTGATTTGGGAGCGGGTGCATGGAAAATCTTGATACCACTCTGGATCGCATGGTGGATGCGCTGGTTGCCCATGAGGAAATTCAGTTTTTAGATCTCGTTCAATACGTTTGGAGACGGGGTTGGCCTTTGTCTTCTGCTAAAAAGCCAAATGATAATGACGCTCTGCGCCTTGCGTTGAAAGCCTGCTTGATTGAGCGGATGGTAGAGATTTGGAATGCGCCTCCAAAAAATTCCAACGAGCAGGTGCCTGACTGGTGTGATTTGGTGCCAGCGATTTCGGATCACTTCTCCGTAATAAGCTCGGAAAATCAGGCTTTTTGGGAAAACGAGGAGGGTTCTTCTATTTTTCGGCGTCGTAATATCTTCGCTCCTCGCGATTTTATGTTTTTCTTATGAACCCTATTCCCATTCTCGACATAGAAGCCAGCGGCCTTCACTTCGATTCATACCCGATAGAAATTGCTGTACTTGTTGGCAATGAGGTTCGATCTTGGTTGATTAAACCGGAGAAGGGTTGGGATTATTGGAGTGAAACAGCAGAGGAAATGCATGGAATATCTCGCGAGGTGCTCGAGCAAAAAGGAACGGCTGCGGAGCTGGTTGCGCTGGAGTTGAATGATTTAGCGGAAGCGGTCGGTGGGGTTTTTTATAGTGATGCTGTTTTTGGGGATGAGGATTGGTTAAAAACCATGTTTTTCTCAGTGAAATTGCCCATGCATTTTCGAGTTGCTTCTATATTTGATCTTCTTTCCTCCGAGGAAACGGATATTTATCGGAGCGCGGCGACTGAATTGGCTGCTTCTGGCCGTTATAAAATTCATCGAGCCGAAGGGGATGTGCTGCGGATATGGCACGCTCTTGAGGCGGCAAAGGCTGCTTTTTAGTCATATCTTATATCTCATTCCCTATTGGAAAGCTCCTACAGAACAAAAAAACGCTTGACGAACCCTCTCCACAAGCCTAATTTAACCAAATGGTTAAATACGATATGCAACTCGATTCCGTCTTCACCGCTCTGGCTCATCCGGCGCGGCGGGCTATGTTGGCTCGGTTGGGCAGGGGGGAGGCGACTGTGGGGGAGTTGGCGGAGCCTTTGGAGATGTCCCTGCCAGCGGTGACCAAGCATTTGAAAATGCTGGAACGGGCAGGGCTGATCAGTCGAGGCAAAGACGCGCAGTGGCGGCCCTGCAAATTGGAAACGGCGCCATTGGAGATGGCGGCGGACTGGATCGAGAACCAGCGAAAAATCTGGGAAGACCGTTTGGATCGGCTGGAAAATTATCTACACACATTGGCAGAGCAGGAGAAAAAGCCATGAGTCAGAGCGAGCAAGAACGCGAAGTGATTGTGCAGAGGGAAATTCCCTTTTCTCGGGAATTGGTTTGGAAAGCTATGTCGGATCCAAACCATGTGAACAACTGGTGGGGACCAGACGGTTTTAAAAATGAAAATGTGGTGATGAGTTTTTCCGTCGGCGGCACCTGGACATTTGATATGGTTGCGCCGGACGGCACTCGTTTTCCCAATCACTCCGTATTTAAAGAAATTATTCCTCTGGAAAAAATTGTCTACGACCACGGCGACGGCACGCGCATCTGGTTTGAGTGCACTGTGACTCTAATGCAAACTGCAAAAGGCACGCTGGTTACTATTCGTTCTTTATTCCCAACCAAGGAAGAGCGCGACGAAGTAGTGGAAAAATATGGCGCAATCGAAGGTGGCAAACAGCATTTGGCAAGCTTGGAAGCCTATATTGCGCAGCATTTTATTTAAATTCACCCTGCGGCAGACCAGATCTGGCTGCCGCTTTCTTCTGCTATTCCAATTCTTTGTATTCAAACCATTTAAAATCCGCCGGTTTTCTCGTTCCTGATAAATCCTGGCAGGCCATACCGACAAAATTCCCCGTAAATCCGCAGGGCATGGCGTGTTCATCGCTGAGAATAGAGGCATCTTGTTCCCAACTGACGGCGGTCCAATTTTTTTCATCAGCTGAATAATAAAAGCGAATGCGATCGTCCAGGATGGTGAGTTTCAGACAGACAGCATCCCATTTATCGAGCGGATATTCTTTTTCGATGGGATAGCTGATTACACCTTTTTCGCATTTCATCAGACCGAGACAGCGTTTGGAGTGGGGCGCACAAGTTAAATACAGATAATAAAAACTGTCGGTGTTGTAAAAGGCGACGAGCCCCGCCATTTGCTGGAAATTCTCCGGATGAAATTCCACGCAGGTGGAGGCTTCGATATGGAAATCTTGTTGCCGTCGCGCAATCAGGCTTTGTTCGAATAATGAGGTAATGCTCTCGCGGCCAAATAATCGCAAATAGCCTTTGCGTGCGCTCAGGCTGCAGATGTCATCGATGCGTACGCGCGGGGCCATCCAGTGAATGGGCAATTTGTCTGTGTCGAAGGTTTCGCGTTCGGGTGCTTTGGGCCAGGGGCGGGGCGGTAAATCCGGTACTTGTACTTCATCCGCAGGCTCCTGGCTGCTGCTCGCCAGGCGCGGCCAGCCGTCTTGCCAAACAATCGGCTGCAGCGATGTTTCCCGCCCGAGAATCGAGCGACCATTGGCTAAACGACGACGGCATAAATGGGCGAGCAACCAACTGCCATCGGCGTTTTGCACAAAACTGCCATGGCCGGCGGATTGCAGGCGCAGTTGAGGGTTTTGGTTGCTGCTGATCAGCGGATTATTCGGCATAACTTCGTAAGGGCCGGTAATGTTTTGGGCGCGCGCAACGGTTGCCGCGTGCGTAGTGAAAGTACCGCCCTCAGCGGTAAGCAGGTAATACCAGCCGTCTTTTTTATAAATATGCGGGCCTTCCACCAAACCTAATTCGGTACCGCGAAAAATATTGGTCACCGGGCCGACCAGAGATTTTTTCTGCTCGTCATATTCCTGCAACAAAATACCGCCAAAAGCATTATTTCCAGGGCGGTGGTCCCACACCATATTCAGCAGCCATTTGCGGCCATCGTCGTCGTGAAATAACGAAGGATCGAAACCGGAGCTGTTGAGGTAAATCGGTTCCGACCAGGGGCCTTCAATGTGTGATGCGGTGACCAAGTAATTGTGTACGTCTTTAAAACTGCCAGCCCAGCGGCGGGAGATGGTGTAGATGAGATAAAACAGACCATTGCTATAGCTAAGACAGGGCGCCCAAACGCCGCCGGAATTAGGACAACCGCGCAGATCGAGTTGTGAGTAGCGGGTGAGTGGATAGGCTGCGGTGCGCCAATTTATTAGGTCGCGAGAGTGGGCGACCTGAACCCCGGGAAACCATTCGAAGGTGGAGGTGGCGATGTAGTAATCGTCGCCGACTCTCAGAATGCTGGGATCTGGGTAAAAGCCACGTAGAACCGGGTTTTGCACGATGGGCATGGCGGGGCCTCCTTGGGGAGATGATTTGTTATAGGTGTTGGTTAGAGATCACTTCTTACCGCAAGCCGCAGAATCCTACACCTTAAGTGCTTCGGACATAAATCCACCACAACGGCAGATCCCATAATTGCCAGCTGCATCACGGGCGGTGATGCGGTTAACAGGTACGCTTTAGCGTTTAGGGGCAAGTACGAATAAGAAGAGGGGCAAAATGTCTGGTGTCCAGTTTAGTCTTGGCAAAATGATGGGAATCGCAATAGTGCTGATGGGCTTGGTAGCCTGCGGCGGCAATGGTGGGGCGTCCTCTTCCTCTTCGTCCAGTTCTGCATCATCGTCCTCTTCTTCTAGCTCTGCATCGTCGAGTAGTTCTTCTTCCAGCAGCTCGTCATCTTCATCCAGCACTTCTTCGAGCAGCTCATCCAGTTCGTCAGGTGTTGCCTATAAAAATGGCGATTACATTATCGGGATGGATATTTCCTACTGGTCGGAACAATTGGCGCGCGGCGCGCGCTATATAGACACCGATGGCAACACCAAGGATTTATTGGCGTTGTTGAAAAATCACGGCGTTAATTTTATTCGCCTGCGCACTTTTGTTGATCCATGGGCGCCCTATGGATATGCCGCCAATACCAATGGTTGCTCGGGCAAAAGCCAGCCATTTTTAGGCAAGGAAGACATTGTCAGCACGGCGCAAAAAATCAAAGCAGCGGGCATGGGGCTGTTATTGGATTTTCATTACAGCGATACCTGGGCTGATCCCGGCAAACAAATTATTCCCGAATCCTGGCGTGGCGCGCGCAATATCGATGAATTGGCAAATTATGTAAGCCTGTATACACGTGATGTATTGGAGTCCTTAAAGGCGGTTAATGCGCTGCCGGATATGGTGCAAGTGGGCAACGAAATTACGCCGGGAATGTTGATTCATGTTCCGAGCAACAATACGGATTGTTGGGGCAATAATTCTTCGGTTAATACTGGCTTCAATGGTCAGGCGAATGACAACAACTGGCCGAATTTAGCGCGTTTATTGCGCGCGGGATTAACGGCAGTAAAACAGATTGATCCGTCCATTGAAACGGTTCTGCATATTGAAAGCACTGGTAAGCCTTCTACCGTGGAGTGGTGGGTGGACAGCGCGCTGCGGCAGAATCTGCAATTCGATATTTTAGGCTTTTCCGCCTATGCGGCGTTTCAGGGACCTGTTTCCAACTGGTCGAACTATTTTCAACGTTACGCGGCGCGTTATCCGCAGTTGGATTTTTTGGTTGTGGAATACAATCCGGAAGCGCGTTTGTTGAACGATATTATGCGTGCTCTACCCAATGGGCGCGGGCGTGGAACCATAGTTTGGGAGCCGACGGAATCCGGTTCTTGGGGAGAGGCGTTGTTTAATTGGTCCGCAGGTAATGTGTATACGGCAATTCCAGCGCGTTTTCAGGTGTATGATCAAATAAGATCGCAGTTTTAATTTTCGCCCTCACCCAGAAGAGGGGGAGTTTACAGGTGCTTGTTTTGATAGGACACGATCTTCTCCTCCAGCTTCAACTCCTCTCCCTCTTGGAGAGGATTTAGGTGAGGGCGATATTGGGGTGTTCGATCGAGGGAAGTTAGAGATATTTGGATGTGTCGAAAAGGAAAAAGGCGCTTGAAAATCTCAAGCGCCGGATAAGCTCCTATTGATCATCTGCCGAGTCAGACAGAGATCGCTCTCGCGCTCGCTCTTCGGTATCCGTGCCAATATTGGATTCAGGGACTTCATCGTTTAAGTCCCGATTTTGCGAAACAGCCTCCTTGTCTTTTGCTCCAACTGCCGCTTGCAGATTTACGGCTTTTTGCAAGTGATGTTGCAGCTTTGGCAGTGTTTTTTGAGCAAAGGCTTTTATTTCTGCGTCGTCGCTGTTGGCAGCTTTTTGAAACAAGCTCAGGGTTTGTTTATGAGCGGCAACCTGGTTGTTGGCATAAGCCTCGTCGAAGGATTGACCATCACGCTGTTTGAGAACAAGCGCCTTGGCTTGGTTCATCAATTCAGCATCTTTCGCGATTTTTAAATTCTTTTTCTGCGCTAAGGCAGCCAATTCTTGATTCGCTTTTTTATGGTCTTCGATCATCGATTGGGCAAATTCGCGCACCTCCGGCGACTGGCTTTTCTGTAGCGCTAGTTGCCCCGTCTCAATTTCCGCCAATCCTTTAGCGGAAGCTTCTTCCACAAAGTCTTTTGGATCTACTTTATCTTTATCGGCCGCCATAAGTGCGGTGCCAGGAATAGTGCCTGCTAAAAACACAGCAAGAAAAAATTTTTTCATGGAAGTCATTTGGTTCGCCTCAGTAAATGAAAAATAAAGGTCAAAAGCAGCACGCTTGATGAAATGGCAAGGGGTTTTAGCAATTCGTTTGCCAGAAGGCGAATCTGATTAAATAGCAATGACTTAGAGGAATTTTAAAAGCGGGGTAATTGCAAATGATTGTAGAGAACTGATTGGCTTCGTTGTAACTTCTGCTAAAGACGCACGGGGCGGGCCTTAACATAAATTTGAGCCGATAAAAAAACTCGTCCCTGAGTAAGCGGGCTCAATTCAGTTGTGGAGCAGCCCATTCCACAATGTCTTTACTCAAATCTTTCAAACATTTGCGGGTTGCGGAGCAAACCGTTGCCACAGTGCCAAGATCCAGCACGTTACTGGAAGGAGTTAATTGGTTAAGTGTGGCAATGGCGCAGGTGTGCTTGGCGGTAGTCAGGTCATCCCCTTTGATGATGGCCGCAGTAACCTGAACTTTGGGCAGAGGAGCTTTGGAATCTCCAAAGGAGCGCTTGTTGCCCAACACCAACTGTTCTATATCAATTGCAATAACTGGGATGACCCCATTGCGGATTTTGTCTGCTGTTCTGGCAGGCTCTAATACCAAGCCTTCTTTTTTGCCTTGCTCGACCATCAACTTCACTAGATGTTTGTCGATATCGCAAGGAAACTCTGATTGAGAGTAGTTATAACCTTTAACGTTGAAGCCAAAATTTTCATTGATATAAGCCCTGGGTGCTTCTGCCGCAGAGACCCCGATCGAGCAAGCTAAGAAGGTGGCCAGGGTCGCAAAGTGAATCTTTTTCATATCGCCTCCTTATAAGACGTTACAGTAAGTCGCCGTACGCTCAGCTCTTGTCGCTACGGCATGTACCCAATATACGGCAACCCGATCCGCTTTCCCTGACGGTCCGTTAACCTGTGACTTACCTTTCTCTTACCAAATAAAACCCATTAAAAATCAACGGGTTAAAAATAGGGTTTGCACAGCTGTTGCTTGTATCTTCAGCTCCCGGTCCGGCAGAATGGACACTACTCGGTAAACGGTAATCCGAGGGAAAAATAATCATAAAGAGAATAGGTGTTCCGGCAGTGACAGACGCAGAAAGAAACCGGTTCATGCTGGGCGACCTTTTAGTGTCGCCTCAACACAACAAGCTCTCTTCTCAGGGCCGCTCGCTGACGCTGCAGCCCAAGGTCATGGCTGTGCTGTGTTATTTGGCTCAGCACCGGGATCGGGTGGTCAGCAATGAAGAGTTGTTGGACCATGTGTGGAAGGGCCGGGTGGTCACGCATGCTTCAGTGCAAAAGAGCATCAACGCATTGCGCAATGCCTTTGCTGAGCTGGCAGGGGACAAAGAATGTATCGCGCATTTCTCCAAGCGAGGTTACCAACTGCTCCTGCCCGTTACGCCATTGGAGCCGGAGGAGCCGGTAAGTCAGCAAGACAGCTCAAGCTCATCCTCAACCTCCAATAAAACGAACCCCCGAGTGCGCACAGGGCTGGTGGGAGCAGGGGCCGTTTTATTGCTGGGGCTTGTGGCGGCAGTACTCTTTTTCACCTTTAGGCAACAGAACGGCCCTGAGCAATCCATCAGCGATATTGAGCGTCATCACGTCACTGCGTTTAAGGGCATCATGGGTGTGACCAATGAGACGGGACATGAGCGAGGGGCAGAACCGCATCCGGACGGAAGGCGAATTGCTTATGTGAAGGATATCGGCAATGTCACTGGGCGCTCGCAAAGCCAAATCATGATTCGCGATGAGCGCGGCCGCGACTGGCTTCTAGCGAGTGTTGACGGCTCCTGGGCCGATTTAGCCTGGTCGCCCAGCGGACGCAATCTGGTAGCGACAGAGATTCGCCGCGCGGAAGGACTACCCTGGACGCCGGCCTATTTCGAAAAGCCCAACTATCTCTACACATTCCATATCTTCACCCTGGATTTTCGCGGTGAACGCTTGATCGAGAAGAATCTGCTCAGTCAGTGGCAAGGTGTCGTTGAGAGTGTGACCTGGTGGGATGAAAACACTATCGAATTTATCGCATCTCAGGGGCCCAATTCCGTCAACGAACGGTACAGGTATGTGGTTGCTGATCAAACTCTTTCTTTGCATCCATCGCCGAGCGATGGTTTTGTTCCACTAAAAAGTGCCGTGCGCAACAAAATTTCCGCCTTGGTGAGCCAGCGTCGCGGATCTGCGCAACTGGAATTTATCGATGCGCGCGATCAGGTGTTGGCCCGCTGGCCACTGCCTACCAGTGGAGTGGATATCAGTTGGATTCCCGATGGCAGTGGCATTTTGTTAAGCGAAACAGATAACCAAAAACTTTATAACGTGTATTTAACGGGCGAGGTTGAGCCAGTTGTGTTGCCGCCTAACGCCGGTTTATCTATTTCCAGACCGCGCTACAGCAACGATGGTGAAACCATTTTGCTCTCCGCGGCGCAGGAGCGGGCGGAATTTTACCTGGATAAAACTGGTGCTTTGGCAAGCGAAAGCAAAGTGGCATCCGGCAATTACGCTAATGATTCGCCATTATTTTCCAGCGATGGCAACGACATTGTTTTTCTTTCTCGTCGCAACGGAAATTATCAGCTGTGGCGTTGGCATGGTCAGTCCGAAGAGCAATTGTTTAGCTTTACCAAACGCCCAAGCAAAATTCTGTGGCCAGCAGATCAGGATTTTCTGATTTATCGGCAAGGAAAAGCCATTTGGCAATATCACCTTGGCAGCCGTACGCCCGTTCAATTGTTGGAAAAAGCTGAGAGGGCAGAGCCGCTTGGATACGATTCGGTGAATCGCTCCATCTGGCTGGTTAAACAGCTGAATGATGTGCGGAATATCTGGCGCCATGATTTGGAAAAAGGAGCAGAAAGACAACTGACGTTTGGCTCAGTCGGCAGCGCATTTGAATATCGCGGCAATATTTATTTCCAATACACAGGTCAACCCGGTTTATGGTTGTTGAGCGAAACCGAACAAAATCCCCGAAGAATCAGTGTTAATTTGCCGGAAAACAGCAAGTTATTGCGTATCAGCCAAGATGCAGTCTTCTTCGTGTCTGGCGGGCCGTGCCGTGAATCTCCGCCACAAAAATTGGATTTAAAAACTGATACGGTTGTAGATGCCATGCAGCGAACTCGGACACAGGTGATCAGCCACGATTTCCACCCACAGAAAGGTGTTCTCCACAGTCATTGCACTCTGCCCGAGTCCAATATTCTTAAGCTGACTGCGCAAGCGAACGAAAAGTAAAGCTCGTTCGCTTTATGCTCCACATGCATTGGTTGCAGATCCTCACGCGTCGGTTGGACTTGTTGCAGACCAAGCAAAAATTCATGTCGATTTAGTTCTGGCTCGAACGACAATCATCCGTATCCATGGATTCTAGTAGCGCCATGGAGCTAAACCCGCTTGATCCTATCAATGCGAGATGCCTATGCCTTTCATTGTTTGTACCTCTCATTTGCGTGATGTAGGACCTTTGCAGCTGGAGCCGGTGGCTGGGCGCACGGTGCGCGAGGCTTTGCAGGATGCGGCGCAACGCTACCCGAGGCTGCTGAATTACATATTGGATGATCAGGGCGATGTGCGAAAACACATAGCCATATTTGTTGATGGAACACTGCAGGCGCGCGATTCGGTATTGGAGCGGGAGGTCGGGGAGAAAGACGAGATTTACGTTCTGCAAGCCTTGTCCGGCGGTTAATGCCGCCTGCGCGACGAAACGAGCACCAATTCACTATCTTTCGAGAAGGGAAATATCATGAGCGATCGAATTTTGCTGGCCACCCGCAAGGGGTTATTGGATTTTGCAAAACGAGGCAACACCTGGGTTATTGCCGGGCAAAGTTTTCTCGGTCAACCCGTCAGCGCGGTATTGCGTGATCCTGATAATGCATTTCTGTACGCCGCATTAAATCTCGGGCACTTTGGTGTGAAATTGCACAGGTCGAAAGACGACGGCAATTCGTGGGAAGAAATTGCCTGTCCCAGTTACACGGGAATCGCTACGGATTCGGAAGAAAAAGCCAATCTGCAATTGATCTGGATTTTAGAGCGAGATCATCAAGGTCATTTATGGGCAGGCACCATTCCCGGTGGCTTATTCAAAAGCACCGATAACGGTGACACTTGGCAATTAAATGAATTCCTCTGGCATAACCCGGCGCGCAAGGAGTGGTTTGGCGGCGGCTATGATTCGCCCGGCATTCATTCGATTTGTATCGACCCTAAGCGCGCTGGCTATATGGCGTTAGCAATTAGTTGTGGTGGCGTCTGGTTGAGCGAGGATTATGGTGAAACCTGGCGTCCATCTACCAAAGGCATGGTGGCGGATTATCTACCGCCGGAACAAGCAGATAATCCGAACCAGCAAGACCCCATCGATTGGTGCAATGCCCAGGTGAGCCAGATCATTTTTGGGTGCAGCATCACAACGGGATTTTTTATTCAAAAGATCGCTGCGCCACCTGGACAAGGGTATACGCACCGCCGTCATCCTTTGATTTTGCTGTTGCGGTGCATCCAAAAAATCCTGAACAAGCGTGGTTTGTGCCGGGTGTTAAGGATGAATACCGTTATCCGGTCGATTGTCGTTTCTGCGTGACTCACACGGCAGATGGTGGGCGGTCGTTTATTGCACAAACCAGCGGCTTGCCACAGCAGGAGAGCTTTGACTTGGTTTATCGCCACGCCTTGGACATAGACTCCAGCGGCGATCGTCTGGTGATGGCGTCCACGACGGGAAATATGTGGCTAAGCGAAAATGGCGGGACGGATTGGAGCTGTGTATCTAACTATCTGCCACCGGTATATGCGGTGCGCTTTGTATAAAACATTTAAAAACGACAATAAAAAAAGGGCCAACATAGGTTGGCCCTTTCGGTTTCAGGAATTCACTTCCTGTATTAGTTGGTGCCCCACAGACGCTTCAGCAGGTTAGTTTTGCGGGTATCGAAATCACCCCACTGACCCCATGCATCTTCTGCAGAGACTGGATCGTATTTGTGCTGGTAGAGACCGTAGGTATCTGCAGACTCAGGGTTGATTGACCAGTAGCACGCTTCGATCTGTTGCTCTTTCATGTAGTCAACGAACAGGTTCTGCCATTGTTCGTCAACTGCAGTGGTGATGTGACCCCACATTTCTTTTTCTGCTGCGCGAGTTTTGTTCGGCCAATCCATGTTGCCACCGAATTCACCGATTACAACTGCGTAGTTCATGTCGCGCAGGAAGCCGAAGTGCTCTTCCCAGCCTTCTTTGATGATCGCAGAGTTGCCAGGAATGTTGATCTGACACTTAGCTTCACCAGCGGCGTCACCTTCCAGTTCACGGCAGCTGCCGTCCATGAAGTGGCTTTGAACGAACACTGCAGGACCGTAGGTGTGCGGAGAAATAACTACGCGATCACGTGGGATCTGCAGTGGACGGCTACGGAAACCGTAGAAGTTCTCACCCCAGTTCGGGTTGGTTTCCAGGCTGCCGTGGTCAACTTTGGTTTCGTCCTGCAGACCTGAACCAACACCTTCAACAAACACCAGTACGTCTTTGTTTACGCTGTCGATTGCGGCATAAGCTTTTTCAGCCAGAGTAGCCCACTGATCCCAGGTGTAATCCCATGGCTCGTTGAAGATGTCGATACCGATAACGTTCGGATAGGTCTTCGCCAAACCGGCCAAGTCTTTCAGGTTTTCCAGCCACTTGGATTCGTCGTAGGCCTGAACAGTGGTAACGCTTGCTGGGTTGCCAGTTGCAGAGCAAGAGTACTCTTCACGGGTGAATTCATAACCAACGCGGGTTGCGTCAACGAACGGTGGTTTGGAATCCAGTTTACCTGCGCGCCAGCCGAGGTAGTTGGAGCAGGAGTGGATGTCGACCAGAACTTTCAAGCCGTTTTTGTTGGCCAGATCCAGGAAGCCCTCGAGTGCCTTACGAGCAGTTTCGTATGGATAAGCGCTGGCGGTGTTTTTCAGACGGCCGTTGGGGTTCTTAGAGCTGCCGTTCCAAACGCGGGTCATACCCTGTTCGTTGTTTGGCTCCAGAGTTTGCGGAGTAACAGGCAGACGGATCATGTTAATGCCGAGCTGCTTGATTTCGCGCATGGTTTGCTCGATGGTTCGACCGCTGTCTACCCACCACATGTTACCGATATAGAGTTCCAGAGGCGCGCCATTCGGGTTGGATTCAGCGTCTTTCGGCTCATGCTGACCTTCCAGACCGAACCAGTTACCGCAACGTACTGGGAATACAGTGCCGTTGTCAGTGATTTTGCCTTGCGCGTTAACGCGATAACGACCAGGTACGCCGCTGTCTGGAGGCAGTTGACCGTTTCCAGAAGAGCCGCTAGAGCTGGAGCTTGAAGAAGAGCTGCTGGAGCTGCTTGAACTGCTTGAACTCGAAGATGAGGAAGAGGTAACTCCAGAAGACCCGGAAGAAGACGACGACGAAGAAGAAGACGAAGATGAGGTGTTACCTGAGGTGCCGCCGCTGCTGCTATCGCCGTCGCTGCCACACGCTGTTAAAGCAAGAGCCAGAAGGCAGGTACTTGCCATTGTGATTGGTCTGCGCCAATCCACGAACGTTTTGATTGAGGACATTTTCACTTACCTTTATCTAGAGTCACGCACGTTGTGAGTTAAGAGTCGTTTCTTTATTAAATTGTTGTAATCGTTGGCCTCTGAGCTGACGCAACGACCTGACCAAACTTGGGCCAGAACAAGCAGGCTACAGTCATCATTCTCACTGTCGCCGCTACCTATCAACCGCATAGGCTTAAAGTCCATTAAGGTAAATCTCCCTTTCGCACACTCATTTACCCATTTCATATGAAAAAAATCATCCTTGATTTCTGCCAAATATTAACTACGTCTCAAGTTCAATTTGTATATAAGACCCGTTTAACATTTTTTCTGCTCACAAAATGAGCTGTTATCTGGTCGACGGAACAATAAGTTTTGATAGGGCGGGGTGGTCTGCTGATAAAACGGTTCGTACATCGATTAATTAGCAATGTAAGCGGGCACTTGCACAGCGAATTTATTCGCTGTGCTTACCTTGTCTTTTACCGCAGAACAGATTCTTGCCGGGTTACACATCCTGTGTGAGCAGCAGCACATGGGGTGCGAGACTTGGAGAGAATTGCAAGTATTAAAGTGTGGAAGCAAATTCATTTGCGCGGGGCTGCCTTGGATATCAGGCAGAGGATGTAATCGCACGTGTTGCGATTACATCCTCTGCGCGAAGAATTCCCCGGACATCTTAAAAATGAGTTGCGAACACTTGTGTCCAATAAGTTCTATTGCCACTGCGAGCGAAACCAAAGCCAAATTCGGTGAAGTTTTTCGACATGATGTTTTCGCAATGGCCAGGACTATTTAATAATCCGCTCATGGCTTGTGTGACTGTGCTCACATTCCCGGCCAAATTCTCACCTACGTAGTGCCAGTTATATCCGGTGCGAGTCACGCGATCGCTAACTCTGGAGCCGTCACTGCCTATGTGCTCAAAAAAGTTATGTGCGGCCATATCGTCGGAATGAATAATGGCCGCTTCTTGCAGCAGGCAATTCCACGTCAATTTAGCAACCGCGGGTTGGGCCTTGCTGCCGCAGGAACGTGCCGTACTGCGCGCTTGGTTAACTGCGGCGAGCATTTCCTCATCGAGTTCGGACATGCATTCGTCGATAACGCGTTGCGGTGTAGTGTAGACATCCGCAGCGGTGATGAATTGCCAGCGGAGTTGCGCGTTGACCTTTAATCCGCGGGCCGACATCAGCGCGGGGTTTACCTGGATGGTATAGGTGGTCTTGGGGTTCCACAGGTCCTTGGGGTGGAATACAAGCCGGTCTAAATCCGGTTGACTGATGGTGCCGTCCACACTTTTGTTGTCCGAAGAGCGGATGGTGAGGGCGGTGGCGAGATCAATTCCGCTGATCAAGGCATCGTCAAATTCGATCGTGATCGGGCTGATCAGGGCTACTCGAGGTTCCCCTGGTCCAGGGAAGGCGGCAATGACATTCAGTTCCTGATCGTTGCGCGGCAATGTTTCATCGGGTATGGGCTGAGGCGTGGGAGCGGGGATATTGGGGTTCCAGGGTGGAGGTGTGCCGGGGTTTGTGACGCGCGATGAGGTTTTGTCCGAGCTGCCACTATCACAACCGGAACCCAGAATCAGCGCTAGTATCACCGCCATCAAGCGGAAAAGCCGCAGCGGCAGATGGTAGCCCGCAGGCTTCACAAATGCTGGGCATTTATTGGACAGCTGTATTGCCGGATGAATTTTCGAATTATTCATATGTTTCATTTCCATTTGCAAATGCGCGAATGGCGCGGCTTCTCTTTGAGAATACGCGTTCTTTATTGAGATGGGCAAATTCAGGGTAGCGCTTTTGTGATTTTCCATTGGTAAAGAATTGTCTGTGTGCTGCCACATATTCAGCGCTTGACTGTATATCTTTGGTGATTGGAACGCTTATCGGCTAATTAGCTGCGTTCATCGCGCAATAAAAATTTGATCTATATTGAAAGCAACAAAAGATCAGCAATCAGAGAAAAAAGGCCAATCAAAACGGCGCGGTACTTTCCATACTGTCCGACGGCCTTCCAGGCCAATTGCATTGGCCCTTCTGCGATGCAATTTCCGGTATTCCACTCTGCATAAAAGGCTGACTAATAAAAATTGAGTGGGTGCAATCCAATAAATAAAGAGGTCTTCCATGTCTGTTTTCTCCCCAGGTAAAAAACTGGCCCTGGCTGCGGCTATCAGCGGGGTTTTATTCATCGCCGGATGCGCCTCCCAACAACAAAAGCAAACTAATACTTTTACGCTTAGCGAAGCGGAGTATTTCTCGACACCGGGCGTCGATCTATTGGTTTTCAGCAATGCTCCAGGCGGTATGTTTTTCGATGCAAAAACCAGCGGCATTGAAATTATTCACCACGGTGAGCGTACGGTAACTAACGGAGATGTGAGACTGCTGCATGTGCCAGAACAATGGGATGGCATGGGGCAATTGGTCGAGCGCATAGTTGATCGCGATACGCAAACGATCACTGCTACATTGGCGTACCCGGAGCACGACTTTTCTTACAAAGTCAGCGCTACACCAAAAGGTGATGGCAGTGTATTGGTACGCGTACTTTTGGATAAACCGCTGCCGCAAAAATTGGTTGGCAAAGCGGGATTTAATTTGGAATTTTTGCCAGCGGTTTATTGGGATAAAACATTTATTGCCGATGGCAAATCCGGTCGTTTCCCGCGCTCACCTTCCAGTGCTGGCGGTATGGTGACCAGTGATGCTGGCCTCACCGAGCCAGCACCGCTCGCACGCGGTCGCAATTTGGTTTTGTCGCCGGAAGATCCGCAGCATCAAGTTTCTATCCGCAGTCTCGATGGCAGCGGCGAATTAATGTTGTTTGACGGTCGCACCAAAGCGCAAAACGGTTGGTATGTGGTGCGCAGTTTGATTCCGGCTGGAAAAACGGGCGAAGTCGTGCAATGGGAATTGAATGCCAATGCCATTGCAGGCTGGGTGCGCGAGCCGGTTATTGGTCATTCGCAAGTGGGATATCACCCGAAGCAGAAAAAACAAGCCGTTCTCGAGTTGGATCGCCGCGATTCCATTAAAGGTAAAGTCACCTTGTGGCGCATCGAACCCAATGGCAAAAAACAAGTTGTCGCTTCAGGTTCGCCGGAAAAATGGGGCACCTATTTGCGCTACAACTATTTTGTGTTTGATTTTTCTTCGGTAACTGAACCCGGTGTTTATCAACTGGGATACGGTTCGCAAACCACCAGCGCATTCCGCATAGATTCGAATGTTTTTGCGGATGTATGGCAGCCAACGCTGGATTTCTTTTTCCCTGTCCAGATGGACCACATGCGTGTAAGAGAGGCTTATCGCATTTGGCATGGTCTGTCTCATATGGACGACGCGCTGCAAGCTCCGCCGAATTATGAGCATTTCGATTTATTCGCGCACGATGCCAATCTGGATACCAAATTCAAACCCTTCGAACATATTCCCGGGTTGAATTACGGCGGTTGGTATGACGCGGGCGATTTTGATATTCGCACCCAATCGCAATATCACGCAGTGCAGGGTCTGGTTCACGCCTACGAAGAATTTGGCATCAACCGGGATAACACCACCATCAGCCAGGAAAGAAAATATACGGAAATTAATCGTCCGGACGGTATCAATGACATATTGCAACAAATTGAACATGGCACTTTGGCGCTGATTGCGCAGCATCGCGCTATAGGGCATGCGATTCCGGGAATCGTCGAAGCGCATTTGTATCAATATCCGCATCTAGGCGATGGTTCCACCAAAACCGACAATAAAATCTACAGCGCAAAATTGGATCCGCATGCGGCCAAGCGTAAAGTTGGACCTATGTATAACCCCTCCACCGTCGATCCAACGCCCTTGGAAGACCCAATGCCGGAGCAGGGAAATTACAGCGGCCGCTTTGACGATCGCTGGGCGTTTACTTCCAATACCACTGCGCTGAATTATGGTTCTGCTGCAGCGCTGACAGCGGCGAGCCGGGCGTTGCGTGGATATAACGATGCTCTGGCGGAAGAGTGCCTGGAAACTGCGAAAAAAGTGTGGCGTTATGAGGCCGGTCGCAAGCCCAACACCTACTTTTACGGCAATACCACCGGTGGTCGATTGGAGGAAGAAAAACTCAAAGCCGCGGCAGAATTGCTGATTACCACACGCGATCCGCAGTACGCTCAGGCGGTGCGAGAGCTTCTGCCCAAAGCTGCAGAAATGTTCTTTGGCGATACGGTAGCCATGCTGGTGCTGGCAGCGCCTTTGATGGACGCTGAATTTAATGCAGAGCTGAAGCGCTTGGCGCAACTGCATTTGGATCGCGTGAAAAAAGTTGAAGAGGAAAACCCCTTCGGTGTGCCCATTACTCGCCAAGGTTGGGCAGGCAACAGTGCGGTTATGGATTTCGGTATTACCAGCTACTGGCTGAATAAGCTTTTCCCTGACCTTGTCAGTGATGAGTGGGTCTATCGTAGTCTCAATTACCTCTATGGTACCCATCCGGATTCAAATTATTCCTTCGTATCCGGTGTCGGCGCTAAGTCGCAGACCAAAGCCTATGGTAATAACCGCGCGGACTTTTCTTTTATTCCCGGTGGAGTTGTGCCCGGTGTATTGGTGTTACCACCAGACTATCCGGAAAACAAATCGGATTGGCCTTTCTTCTGGGGGCAGAATGAGTACGTGATTCCAATGGGAAGCCGTTATATCTTCCTGACTCACGCCGCTCAAGCGCTGCTGAATAAGTAATAGGAAATGCACGCAAAAGATGGCTGTATCTCTTGATACAGCCATTAATGGCAGCTAGTAATAGCTCACCAAAATACCCAGTAAACTTTAAGTGGAACCAGCAGATGTAAACGGAGGCCATGTCCTCCGTTTTTTATGCCGCTCTGTATTTGCGTGAAACCGGTGGTTGATAACGCAGAATTTGCGGTGTGTGAACCCAAACACTCTTAGCGTATTCTTCGCAAGCGGAGATATAAGCTGCCCCAGATTTGTAGCGGATAGACAGGACAAATTTATTAAATTCTTCGCGCGGGATGATTGCTTCCACTTCCTGCACTGACTGCCAGTAATCTATCGACAGGTCAGTTTCAATTTCGCACCAGTAAAGTCGGCAATTTTCCTGTGTTTCCTCGGTCTTTTTACCGCCGTCTTTGTACAACACAAAACCCTGGCGCGTTTCCGGCAAAAATCCGTGGTCTCTTAAATATTCGTTGATATTGCGCAGGGCGGGATGGAAACGCGTGATATTTAAATCGATCAGTTTTCCACGTGGTTTTCCTTTCAGTGGTGATTCAATTCCGGCCTTGGCGTGGCTTTCGTTAAATAATCTCAGAGCGATAAACAGTCTCATGATTTCAACTCTTGCTTTTATTGGTTTACAGGGTTGTTAGTTCTTTTTGGTTTTACGCAGTGTTTTGTGCTACCGCCCGCTGATTGTTTTAGTGATGGCGCAGGCTAAATGGTGTTTGTTACCGTGTTTGTTACAGGACTATGCAAAACAGGGGCCAGCGATTTGGCAGGTACATTACAAATTGGTAATCGCTTGTTAAAACAATGACATATAACGTCGACATACAATGGAAAAATATGCCGTTGTAAGCGACTGCTCAGGGTTAAATTGTAGATCTGCGCAGCGCCTAGAAGTCTTACAACACGCAATGTTGATCTTTTTATCTCCGGGCGGATGTTGTTGAGATATTGACGTTTTTTGTCTCTGGTGTCCGAATTCCGACGAAGCGAGCCTCGATGGGATCTATCACTTCGAGCAGCTTGGTGTGAAATATGCCCTGCGGAACCTAGTTACTGAGAATTAAAGATCAAATTGGTAGGGCAGGGTGTAAAGTTCTGTAATGTTGAGTCAATGCTATTGGCTGCGGCCTCAGCTGAATCTTTCTGTATTAGATAGGCGGTTATGCAATGGAAAATCGACAGCGAATATCTATGCGTTCTGCAATTTTAATTATGTCTATGGCTGCCTGTGTTGCCGGATGCAAAGCCCCGACGATCAAACGCAGTGAAATTCAATCCGTGACATTTAACGGCATGTGTGACGCATCTGGCGCTGTACCACTGTCAGAGAGCTTATTTGCCATAGCGGATGACGAAGACAACGCTCTGCGCATCTACGACGCCAATGTCGGTGGCGATCCGCTGGCAATTTACGATCTCTCGGCGAGTTTGGGACTCTATCCCAGGCCGAGCAAAAATCCGGAAAAGCCGCCCAAGAATCCGCCTGAACTGGATATTGAGGGTGCCACCATTTATCGCGGCCTCGCCTATTGGATTACCTCCCACGGTCGCAGTGCCTCCGGCAAGTTAAAACCAGAGCGCCTGCACTTTTTTGCGACTAATTTGAGAAGTGAAACTCAACCCATCAATGTGGTGGGACAGGTATACGAAAATCTGATTGCCGACTTGGCTGCCGACCCGCGCATGAAGAAATTCAATCTGCTGGAAGCTGCGGAAAAAGCGCCGAAAGAACACGGCGGATTGAATATCGAAGGCCTTACAGAGCGCAAAGAAGGCGGCGGGGTCTGGATTGGGTTTCGCAATCCTCTGTTCAACAACAAAGCTCTTATGGTGACGTTGTTGAATCCGGATGAGGTCATCAACGGCAAAGCGGCGCGGTTTGGCGACCCTTTGTTATTGGACCTCGGTGGCCGTGGAGTGCGCGCCTTAAGCTGGTGGCGCGGCCACTATGTGATAGCCGCTGGCTCTACGGCAGGAGATGGTCCATCCCAACTGTATTTGTGGAATGGCGGAAAAAAAGTGCGGGCTTTAACCATGCCTGTGGGCGAAACATTCAATCCCGAAGCGTTTTTTACACCGGAAACTCAGGATCGGTTTATGGTCTTTAACGATCAGGGTTCGCAACTGATCGACGGCGTTGAATGTAAAAAACTCAAAGACCCCGCGCAAAAGCACTTTACTGGGATTTGGTTGAAGCTGTAGATCATCTCCTAAAGCGGCTTGGTGAAATTAATTCATTAACGCCGCTATTTTATTAAAGGATTCGGCTATAACTTCCTGGTCGGCGGGTTCTACAATGCTCCGTTTGGCCTGATGTAATACCAGATTGGCGTGGTGGAATAGACGCTTTCGCTCCCCATCTTGTTTATTTGCCAGCTGCTCATCCAATAAATTTTTATCCTCCAATAGCTGGCGAATCAGTCGTAATAACCGCAAAAGAACCGCGACATTTTCCTTGCCGTTCTGACGAATTTCATTCAGTGCAATATCAATTAAATGTTCAGGCGTCCATTGCCGAATTTGCAGGCGAGGCTGGCCATTTTCCCAATACACATTTGGCATTTCCGGCATTTGTAACGCGTGATGCAGAATTACGTGTAAATAATCCAAGCAATTGATCGCCGTGGTTGTATCGTTGATGCCAGGTGAAAGAGCGCGTAGAGCAATATCGACGATTTGTCGTATCCCAAATGCAGGATCCTGTTCAATGGTTCTGTAGGAATTAATAGCAAAGCATTTTTGCAGGTTTTGATCGAATGATTCCAAAGACTCATTGTTATTGTCATGGCGATAAATCCACAACAGCGGATGCTGCTCAACTATAAAGTCTCCTACCGCGCATTCCAGTTGAATCTGCACTTTATATTGGCAGGCAAGCACGCAGAGGTTGGCTATGTCGATATCCTGCACGTAACCGGATTTGAGCGCGGGAACGGCGTGCTGATCTGAACCCTGGTGCGTGCCGTGAACCTTTAATTTGTCGAAGTTTTTTAGCTTGTCGACGTCTGTTAAGTTGCCGAAGCCTTTTAAGCTGCATTGTATCGAGTCCATTGCAGCGATGGTTTCGCTAGTGATAATGGCAGTGATATCAGCAACTTGAATGGACGCCGCGGTTCGGTGAATAAAAGCGATAAGAAAAAATATGCCCACTAAAGCAACTAGAATTGCCAGCCACACAGAAATAAGGGGGATGAAGACGTGCTGTTGAGAATCAATTGCTTGCAAGACCAATAGGCTATAAACAAAACCTCCGGTAAAGATTCCCAATGTAAGCTGGTTCAGTCGATCCCGCATAAAAGTCCGCAGTATTCTCGGGCTGTATTGATTGGCCGTTAATGACAAGGCCACCATGGTGATGGAAAAAACCACCCCGGCAACCGTGATCATGGAGCTGGCAATGGTGGCGAGTATTTGCTGGGCGATTTCAGCTTCAATAGGCAAAAAATCAGGCCCGTATTGGCGGATAGCGGAATCGAAGCGTTGGTCCACTTTTATGAATACCAAAGCCCCAGTAGCGGCTGTCACTACAACGAGCGTAGGAATAAACCACAAGCTCGCCCGCAAAGAAAACCAAGCTCCTCGCCTAGTCATATCATCCCTCCCAAGGGTTATTGGCTATCAGGAGAGGCAAGAGCTGGTCCACCCAAACCGCTTCAGGCTTGCTTATGTTGCGCGTAATTCATCCTAAATTTCTTGTGCCAACGGATTTTTGGTTCATACTCAGTAGAGCGCTACGTTTAAATAGTTAAATCGCGAAACTTTCAGTTATAAAAATCGCGAACTCAATAAATGTTTCGCTATTCACTTGGCTAAATAGACATAAGAATTGGCCTGGAGGCGGGTTTTGAATATGAATATCCGGTTGTCCTTTGGCGCGTTTGTATTTACGGGTTTGATCAGTTTGTTGCCGTGCTTCTCGGTGGCCCAGACATTGCGGGTGCAACAGGGAACTCATCCCCTGGATGAGTATGCTGTTGGCGCTTTGCGCGTGGCATTGGCGGAGATGTCCAGGCCGTATAAGTTGGACGTCAACTACGAGCAAATGACCCAAACGCGGGTTATAGAAGAGATTCGCGCGAATAAGCTGGATGTCATGTGGCTCGCTGCCAATCAAGAAGCGGAAGATACTTTATTACCGATACGCTTCCCGATTTTAAAAGGGTTGCTCGGATATAGGGTTTCTATTATCCATCCGCAAAATCGGGGCAAATTTGCCGCAGTGCGAACAAAAGAGGATCTTAAAGCGCTGTCGTTTGGCCAAGGATATGGATGGCCAGACGTGGGTATTCTGCGCAGCAATGGCTTGAACGTTGTGGTGACAAGTAAATACGAAAACCTCTTTTATATGACAGAGGGAGGTCGTTTTGATGGTTTTCCTCGTGGCGTTCTTGAACCGTGGGTAGAGCTGCGTCCGCACAGTGATTTGGGACTGACGGTGGATCCTCACGTGCTCATGATTTATCCATTGCCATTTTACTTTTTTGTCGCACCGGAAAATGCCAAGCTCGCACAGGAAATTCACGAAGCACTGGAGCGCGCATTAAAAAAGGGATCCTTTGATCAATATTTCTATAACCACGATATGGTCAAAAGTGCGCTTGAACAGGCAAAACTCCACGAACGCACCGCCGTATTTGAATTGACAAACCCTACCTTGCCCAGAGAAACCCCTTTGGATCGTGAGGATTATTGGTTCGATATCCGAGCGCGGCTATAAGCTGCGCTCTTGTTCAGCCTCGCTGCCTACCTCATCTACTTGCTGCCTATCTCATCTAAAAGTTTGCAAGTTTTCTCCCTCCCGCCATAATGCGGCACCTTTATTGCGTCGTTTTCCTGCTGAATTGCCAAAGGAGCTGCGTGTGTCCGCTGAAGAGATACAAGTGTTGGGTTGGGTATTGGCCTTAAGTGTGTGCGGGCTTTCGGTGTCCTGGTTGATTTTGTTGATGGAAGCCTTTTTTCACGATAAACGCATCGGCTTTGCGTGTGTGTTTGGCGGATTTGGTGCGGCCCTCGCCATGGGAATTTCCGAGAAAATTTCCCACGGTATGCTGATGGTCCTCGCCGTATTCAATTTGGCCTTGATCGGTTTGTTCGCTTTCAAAAATTTTCGCAAACCGCTTGTGTATATACCGCTGTTTGTATTGGTTATTAGTGTTGTAGCCTTGATTTGGGTGTGGCGCAAAATCGATTTGGCGGGGTTGTTGCCATAATTGCAGGGGCTGCAGCCATAATCGTAGGTTGAAGTTTCCGTTGCAAAAATAAAAAAGCCTCCAATTAGAGGCTTTTAAAATTTCACTGGCACATCCTTATTTTTGTCTTAAATCGACGGCGCCTATATTGCCTTCACCTAAATACTCTCCGAGGATTTGAATCAAAGCCGGGAGAGGGGTGGGGTTAGGGATTACCTTCTCAGATCTTCAACAATCGCCTGAACAATCAAGCAGTGATTGATTAAATCCTGTTGTGTGCGACCTTCGCTAATGTAATTCAAACCGTAAGGCCAGAAATGCGTGCCGTCGGTTTTAATCACTTCATTTGGATTGCCGGATATTTCCCGCGCTTTTGCAGTAGTAATTGGACCGGTAAATATGCCATCGCGAATCAATGCGCGGAATTCATTAAAGCCGACGCCGAAAACGTGGGCAATTTCGTGCATAGCGGTAACGTGGTGCATGGACGCGCGTGAGCCGAATCGGATAGAGCCATTGGTGCTGCCATCCGCGGTTGCCACACTCGGGTTGTAGCTGACATTGATATGGCGGCTCAAATTGGTGTAGCAGTTGTAGTTTTTTACTGCTGTGTCCATAGCCGCTGTGATCAGGTTATAGGCCTCCAATTGATCCGCGGTGGGGTTGGTGGCGCGCGCCAGGGTATAAGTCACATTGCCGCGTGCGATGCAGCCGTCTGTCGGTGGTGGAGGTGTATAGCTCTTGGTCAGGCGGATGTTGTCGATTTGCACCGTGACATTCTGCTCCTGATTAAACCAATCCGGCTGAATCACAAACACGTGATTGACCTTATTGATGTTGAGACCGGACGAAACCAGTTCGCGAACCGGAAAGGTATGCGTCTGCCAATCGAATGATGTGTGGCCATTGCGAATCGGCATTTCAGCGCTGACGCATGGGTGAATACATTCCATTTTGAAAATAAAGGGGGCGGCAGTGCTCGGCTGCTCGTGGTAAACCACACGCATATCAAAACTCAATGCGCCGTCGATATAAGCACTTAAATCCGCTCCCTCGGTACCTGCAGCGCCCGGCAATGCCATACCAAACCAACCGCGGGCGTTCTCCTGATGGTTGGGATCATTGGCGTTCCAGCGAATTTCCATCACTTTGCCGCGCTGTGAGTCACCGCTGTCGACCAATTGCCACTGCACGTGGTAATTGCCCTGGCCTGCATACTGGAAAAATTGTCCGTTGCGGGGACTGGACTCGTAGGACAGCCAGGGCCCGAAGCCGGGCGCTATACAGTCATCAAAAATGCGGTCGTCGCGGGTAGAGCAGGGGGTGACGGTGATATTGACTGTATCCCGTTCAGCGCCGTTGGCAGACAGTTCGAACTGCAGATGGGTGGGTTCACGCACGTCCGGAGTAACCAGCGCCGTATTCAACGGATTACCGGTATGTTGCAGGGATACCGTCGGCCCACTGAGTTGCCGCCATGTGGGAGCTATGCCGTTGGCGGGACCGTTGATTGCGCCGTTTAAGTTCACCCAGGTGCTGTTGAAAACTGTTTGATCCGGCCCTGCATCCAGACGGGTTTGCGCAACGCCGGAGGACGAGTTGGATGAGCTTGAGCTGGACGAAGAGGCGCTGGATGATGAACTCGATGATGAGGACCCGTTGCCTCCGCCGCACGCGGTCAACAGAACGAGGGCGCTGCACACCAATGCACGACGGACGATTGTCAGGCTTCGCACGCGAGACTCCTTATCGATTGTTATCAGAATTATGTTGAATACCGGGGAATACAGCGGTTTTATCCTCGGCAGAATAACATCCCCCCGCGCGTGCTTCGGTGACTCGTTTCTGAATTTGGAGCGGAATTGCTCCGCTTGTGTGACGGGCTCGTCAACCTTTAAACCAAGTAGAGCATTATTCAGTTAGGGTTAATTTTGCGGCTCTTACATTGACAGCACCGTTTCTGTGGCAGGACTGACTTATGGCTTTAACTTGTTGGCAAAAAGTGCGCTGGTTGTTGGCTGCAATCTTGACCGCGGTTTCCAGCGCGTCATGGGCGCAGACCTATGTAGGAGCCAATCTAGGGGCCACTTTTTATAACGATGCGGAAAAATATTGGCTGGAAGATGAAAGCACTGCCTATGAGCTTAAAGGAGGTGTGCGCTTAATTGATGTTCTCGCGATTGAAATGTCCTATCTGAACCTGGGTGAATTTCTCGATGAGTATGAAGATCGCGACATCAGTTACTCCGGGTCGACGATTTCTGCAAAAGCGATTTTGCCTCTCGGACCGGAAATGGACATATACGCAAAAATTGGCTTGTTCTTTTGGGAGCGAGATCGCCAGGGTTGGAGACGCTCCTATTTCGTTGATGAGGGTGAAAGCCTAGTGATAGGCGGTGGGGCATCCTTCAACGTCTCCGATGAAATCAGTGTGGATTTGGAATACAGACGCTTTGATCTCGATTTCGGCCGGGAAACTCTGGAGGTCGATTTATTTTCCGCCGGGATCAGCCTTTATTTCTGGTAATGGTCAAGTTCGGTAAGCCCAACATTAGGCAACCGGAGTGCAACTTCGGTTGTCATTTTTTCATTTTGAATTGCAGCTTTTCTTTTTCTTTTCGTTTTCTTCCAAATTTACGCCAATGGTTCGCTTGAATCTAAGGCGAAATTTCTCTTATTTCCGCTTTTTATCTCCTGAAGCCATAAGTATTGCTCTAAATCGCATTTAATCTGCTTATTTTGTAATAAAAACGCTGCGAGCAAAGCGTGGGCAAAGCTTTTGCAAAAGGCTTTTAACATTGATTTTCGAAAATCGCTTCGGTTCGATAAGCAAGTCGTTAAAAAGCCCAGTGAAAGAGAGAATGGTTTATGCCCAACATTTATCAGGACATCCAATCTCTGAAAAGAAATATGGACCGCTTGCAAAAGCACCAGGAAAAAAATCAGGGACCTGCAAAAGAAAGTTATTCAAGTAAAGCCAGTCAATTTTCGCCCCTCTCGGCTCAGGAGGCGGTACAAAAACCGCGGCTGGTCATCGATAAAGTATCGCCTTGTGTCGATGGCGGAAAATACCCAGCCAAAGGAACCATAGGGCAGGCAATACAAGTATTTGCCGATATTTTTACCGATGGTCACAACCATTTGGCGGCGCGCCTGTTATGGAAAGATGAAGCGAGTTCCGAGTGGCAAAGCGAGCCAATGCATTCACTGGGCAACGATTTATGGAGCGCGTATTTTGTGCCGGTCAGTGCTTCCAAGCACCAATTTAGAATCGAAGCCTGGTTGGATCGCTGGCAAAATTTTCACTACGAATTGCAGCAAAAATTCTTCGCGGGCGTTCCGGTAAAGCTGGAAGCAGAGGAGGGGCGGATTTTGCTGCAGGATATTTCCGATTACGCCAAGGAATCGCGTCATAAAATCGATCGATCGGTTATTCCCCATCATGAGATCAATCGCTACGAAGCTATAGCTTTGATTGAAGAAGCATTATCCGATATCGATAAAGCGCGCGGCATCGATGACATTGATGCGGAAGTGCATATTCTACTGCGTGAGGATTTGGCGCAAGCGGTGGAAGTGGTAGAGCCGCACGCTTTTCTGACACAGACAAAACAGATATTTGTCGTCGATGTAGAACGCACCGCAGCGGGTTACGCAAGTTGGTATGAATTATTTCCCAGGTCGATTACCAACAATCCCAAACGGCATGGAACCTTTGACGATGTGATTTCCCGTTTGCCTGCTATTCAAAGCATGGGATTTGACGTGCTGTATTTTCCGCCGATTCATCCCATCGGCCGCAAATTCCGCAAGGGTCGCAATAATAATGTCAACGCCAAACCGGGTGAACCGGGAAGTCCTTATGCGATTGGCAGTGATGAGGGCGGTCACGATGCGGTGCATCCGGAATTGGGCGGTATTGCCGCTTTTCGCCGTCTGCGCGACGCGGCGAAAAATTACGGTTTGGAAATTGCGCTGGATTTTGCCATTCAATGTTCACCGGACCATCCCTGGTTAAAGGAACATCCGGATTGGTTTTCCTGGCGCCCGGACGGCAGTATCCGTTATGCGGAAAATCCTCCCAAAAAATATCAGGACATAGTCAATGTCGACTTTTATTCCAAAGGCGCCATGCCGGCCATGTGGTTGGCATGGCGGGATATAGTTCTTTATTGGATATCGGAAGGTGTCAATATTTTCCGCGTCGACAACCCGCACACCAAACCTCTACCATTCTGGGAGTGGTTGATCGCTGATATACGGGCAACCTATCCGGAGGTGATTTTTCTCTCTGAAGCTTTTACGCGCCCGGCCATGATGTATCAATTGGCAAAAATAGGCTTCACTCAGAGTTACACCTATTTTATTTGGCGCAACAATAAGCACGAATTGACCAGCTATTTAACTGAACTGTCGACGCCGCCCGTGCGCGACTTCTACCGGCCCAATTTTTTCGTCAACACACCGGATATCAATCCCTATTTCACCCAAACATCGGGGCGTCCCGGTTTTTTGATTCGCGCAGCACTCGCAGCAACCACCTCGGGGCTGTGGGGTGTTTACAGTGGGTTTGAATATTGTGAAGCAGCGGCATTGCCGGGCAAAGAAGAGTATCTGGACTCGGAGAAATACGAGATCAGACCGCGAAATTTTGCGGCATCAGGCAATATCATTGCGGAAATCACCCGGTTGAATCATATCCGCAAAGAAAATCCTGCACTGCAAACCCATCTGAATATCCGCTTTCACGAATCCAATAACGATCAGGTGATTTTTTACAGCAAGGTGGCTCACGACCTCAGCAATATAGTCCTGGTTGCGGTCAGTCTCGATCCGCACAACGGGCAGCATGCGATGTTGCAAATTTCACCTAATGAATGGGGATTTCATAGCGGATTTACCGCAACAGAATTGATGCGCGGTATTGAGGTGCCGTGGGAGGGAGGCAATCAGCACTGGTATTTTGATCCACAGGAACTTCCGTTTGCAGTATGGCGCATACAACCGAAGAGGGTATAACAATGCTAAATGTCAAACGCTTGGCGGAAACCAATTCAGTTGTAATTGCACCTACGCTGGCAGCGAGTGAACAAGCTCCCTGGTATAAACAGGCGATTATTTATCAATTGCACGTAAAATCTTTTTACGATTCCAATAATGATGGCATCGGTGATTTTCCAGGCTTAATCGAAAAACTGGATTATGTTGCTGCCCTGGGAGTTACTGCGGTGTGGCTGCTGCCGTTTTATCCCAGCCCGCTGCGCGACGACGGCTACGATATTGCCGATTATTACGGTGTACATCCGGATTACGGCACAATCGACGATGCCAAACGTTTTATCGACGAGGCGCACAAACGTGGATTAAAAGTGATTACCGAATTGGTCATCAACCACACGTCGGATCAACACCCATGGTTTCAACGCGCGCGCCGGGCACCGCCGGGATCGCCGGAACGGGATTTTTATGTCTGGTCGGATGACGATAAAAAATACACCGGCACTCGCATTATTTTCCTCGATACGGAAAAATCCAATTGGTCGTGGGATCAGGAAGCCAACGCCTATTTTTGGCACCGATTTTATTCCCACCAACCGGATTTGAATTTTGATAATCCAGCGGTGTTGGAAGCGGTTTTAAAAGTCATGAAATACTGGCTGGATATGGGGGTGGATGGCTTGCGCCTGGATGCCGTGCCTTATCTGGTGGAGCGGGAAGGCACCAACAATGAAAACCTGCCAGAAACCCATGCAATTCTCAAACGTATACGCGCCGAAGTGGATGAGCATTATTCAGACCGTCTGCTGCTCGCCGAGGCCAATCAATGGCCGGAGGACACCCAGGAATATTTCGGCCAGGGCGACGAATGCCATATGGCATTTCATTTTCCCTTGATGCCGCGCATGTATATGGCGCTTGCACAGGAAGACCGTTTTCCCATTACCGATATTTTGCGCCAGACTCCCGCGATTCCCGATAGTTGCCAATGGGCCATTTTTTTGCGCAATCACGACGAACTCACTTTGGAAATGGTAACGGATAAAGAGCGGGATTATCTGTGGAATCAATACGCCGCAGAAACGCGAGCTCGGTTGAATCTCGGTATCCGCCGACGTCTTGCACCTTTGATGCAGCGCGACCGCCGCCGCATTGAATTATTGAATTCACTGCTGTTTTCCATGCCGGGCACACCGATTATTTATTACGGTGACGAAATTGCCATGGGCGACAATATTTATCTCGGTGATCGCGACGGTGTGCGCACGCCCATGCAGTGGACGCCGGACCGCAACGGCGGATTTTCCAAGGCGGATCCTTCACGGCTTATGTTGCCGCCGATTATGGATCCGTTGTACGGCTACAACGTAATTAATGTCGAAGCGCAGGCACGCGATCCCCATTCGGTTTTAAACTGGACGCGTCAATTATTGGAAGTGCGCAAGCGCTATAAAGCGTTTGGCAGCGGCACTTTCAAAATGCTTTACCCCAATAATCGTCGCGTATTGGCTTATATGCGCGAATGTGAAGGCAAGTGTGCCGATCCCGGCAAACGCGAAACTATTTTGTGTCTGGCCAATATGTCGCGCACCGCGCAGGCGGTGGAATTGGATTTATCAGCATATGCAGGCTTGGTGCCTTTGGAAATGATTGGCGGCAGTGCATTTCCGCCGATTGGGGAATTAAGTTATTTATTAACTTTGCCGCCCTACGGTTTTTATTGGTTTTTATTGGCGGAAAAAACTCAACAGCCGGATTGGTATAGAGCGCCGCCCGAGCCTATGCCCGAGCATCTTACTTTTGTATTGCGCCATGGCTTGCGCGATATATTGGAGCCTGCCGCGCGCGCAACCTTGGAACGAGATGTATTTCCCGCTTATCTCGCCAAACGCCGCTGGTTTGGTGGTAAAGGTGCGCGCGTATCTTCAGTACGCATAGTCGCACAAGCGGAACTGGCGCTGTCTGCCAGTAATCCAACTGCGGAATATGCGCATATCTTTTTTACCGAACTGGAAGTGGATGTCGGCGGTGAGCTGCAACATTATCAAGTACCTTTGACCATCTTTTTTGAAGATCACACAGTTCCGGCCGTTGCCCATCAATTGGCGCTGGCGCGGGTAAGACGCAAACAGCGCGTCGGTATACTGACTGATGGTATGGCTTCGGAATTTTTTCCTCGTCTGGCCCTGGAGTTAATGCATTCTCATCACAAGGAAAATTTATTGGTTTTGGATCGCTCCGGCGCGGGCGCGGAATTGCCGAGCGGAATGGTGTTTGAGGCAACGCCTGCATTTAATGCGGTGGAATGGAATTTCGAGGATTTGGATGTGCGCGCGCTGGCCGTCGAACAATCCAATAGTTCTGTGATTATGGGCGAACGCGCAGTTTTGAAATTATTACGCCGCCTTTTCAGCGGTCGTCATCCTGAAGTGGAGATGAGCGGTGCACTGACGCAAGGCGGATTTACCAATTCACCACCGCTGCTGGGTTACGTGTATCGCTTGGATGAACGCGGGGAGTCCACTGTGTTGGCATTATTGCAGGGATATATCCCCAACCAGGGCAACGGCTGGGAGTGGGTGCAGGAACATTTGGAACGCTACAGTCAGGAAATGGCCGCGCGCCAATCCCTCGAGCCGCAAACCGAGGAAGAAATTCTCGATCAAGAGCAGACATTGGAAGATCTCGGCCATTTTGCCCAGGTTATTGGTACACGCTTGGGCGAAATGCATCAGATTCTCGCCAATGTTACCAACGATCCGGAATTCGAACCCGTTATAGCATCGGAAGACGATTGCCAACACTGGGCGGAATCGGTCGTCAACGAAATTTACCGCGCGTTTGAATATCTGGAAGAATCGCTGGTCACGCTTTCGGATTCGGATCGCTGGGATGCGGAAGCTTTGCTGCGCAGTCGAATTGAACTGGCCAATGTAGTGGTTTCATTGGCGGCAAAAGGTGTGGGATCACTGATTTTCCGCATTCATGGTGATTTGCATCTCGGGCAAATTCTGGTATCGCAAAACGATGCCTATTTTGTCGATTTTGAAGGTGAGCCCATGCGCGATGTCGCTCAGCGACGCAATAAGGCAAGCCCTTACCGCGACGTCGCCGGTATTTTGCGCTCCTTCCACTACGTCACGGCTACAGCGGCGGAGCGCAATGCCCTATTCGAAAGTGAAACCGTTCGTGCAATGCACTTGGAATTTCTCGAACGTTTCCACCAGCGCGTATGCGATACCTTTTTATCGGCCTATAAAAATTCTGCGGCCAAAATTCTCCACCGCTGGCAGCATGCAGCAGGGCAGCAAGCTTTGATCAAATTATTTACCTTGGAAAAAGCCGCTTACGAAATTACCTATGAAGCCAATAACCGCCCAGCGCTATTGCGCATTCCGTTGCAGGGCATGATGGATATAGTGCGCGATTTGGATGTTATTAATCGGCGCAATGTCCATTAATAAATAAAAAAGCCCCGTTTAACGGGGCTTTTAATTCCACAGTGGCGATTTATTTCAACCCCAATACATCCTGCATATCAAACAAGCCATTTTTCTGCTGCTGCAACCAAATAGCTGCGCGTACAGCACCGCGAGCGAAGGACAAGCGGCTGGAGGCTTTGTGGGTGATTTCCACGCGTTCGCCGTCGGCTAAAAACATCACCGTATGGTCGCCAACCACATCGCCGCCGCGCACTGTGGCAAAGCCGATGGTGTCGCGCGCGCGCGGGCCTATTTGGCCTTCGCGGCCGTAGACAGCAACTTGATTCAAATCGCGTCCGAGGGTATCGGCAATGACTTCACCCATGCGCAGGGCGGTGCCGGAGGGGGAATCCACTTTGTGGCGGTGGTGGGCTTCGACGATTTCGATATCCACATCATTACCCAGCACTTGCGCGGCGGTTTGCAGCAGTTTGAAACACAAATTTACGCCGGTGCTGAAGTTGGCTGCGATACACAAGGGAATGGTTTTTTGATATGCGACCAACGTTTGTTTTTCCTCAGCGGAAAAACCCGTGGTGCCGATCACCATGCCTTTGCCATGGGCTGCGCACAATTCTGCATTGGCCAAGGTGACTTTAGGGCTGGTGAAATCAATCAGCACATCAAATTGATCAATAACATCGGCGAGTTGGCCAACCAGAGGGACACCTTGTTTGCCTATGCCAGCGATTTCACCTGCGTCGGCGCCGACAAGTGAACTGTCGGGGCGACCGATAGTAGCGCCGAGAGTGGTTTGAGAATTCTGGACAGTTGCCTCGATCAAGGCTTTGCCCATGCGCCCAGTGGCTCCGATGATGGCAATGCGGGTAGTCATAATCAGTTATCCGGTAATCGGGTTTGAAAAATTATGTGTTCTGCGGTCGTCTGACGTTAGCGGTCAGTACTTGTTGCATGGCTTTTTGTACGGGGATATCGAGAAATTCGCAGCGCGATTTCGGCAGGTAAGCCATATAGCCGCCGACTTGATAACTCATAGGGAAATACACGGTCATCAAATCATCGTCGCCGTTGAGACTGACTTCGTCGCAAGTGACAAAACCAATCAGGCGAATGCCATTGTCAAACGACACACTGACGACGCGGCTCATTTGATTCTGCTGTCCGCCAGCAAAAAAATACATCAAGTCCTTGGCGCTGCTGTACAGGGTTTTGACCAGGGGAATGCGCTCGACGATTTTTTCCAACCAGGTGAACAGGTGGCGAATCAAAAAGGCTTCCACCAATAAGCCGACGCAAAAAATCAAAACAGTGGCGGATACTACGCCCATGCCTGTGACGTACCAACCTTCCGGCAGCAGCAGTTGCAGGGGGATTTTCAGCAGACTTTCCGCGGTGGCAAACAGCCAGTAGATCAGACCAAAGGTGATCACAAGCGGCAGAGTGAAAAGCAGTCCTTTGATGAAAATATTGGCGATGGTTTTCATGAGCTTACCTGGCGGGCAAAACGCTGTTCAGCATAGCGTAATGCAAACCGGCAGTCAGGAGACTGCCGGCAGAAGCGTGAGTGGAGTTACGAATTCGACGAAGCGTCTAGAGCTTCATATCACCGAAAAAGTTTTTCATTCCTTCAAACCAGCTCGATTGTTTGGGCGAGTGTTTGTCGCCGGCCATGGTGGCTTGCAACTCACGCAGCAGGTCTTTTTGTTTGTTGGTCAGGTTGACTGGCGTTTCCACTGTGACTCGGCAGAGCAAATCGCCGGGTGAGCCGCCGCGTACGGGGGTTACGCCTTTGCCGCGCAAGCGGAAGAGTTTGCCGGTTTGTGTGCCTTCCGGGACTTTCAGTTTGACACGCCCGTCGAGGGTGGGCACTTCCAGCTCGCCGCCGAGGCAGGCGTCAATCATGCTGATCGGCACCTCGCAGTAGAGATCTCGACCTTCGCGTTGGAAAAACTCGTGCTGTTTGACCGACACCTGAACATAGAGGTCACCGCTCGGGCCGCCGTCGGCACCCGCTTCACCTTCGCCAGACAGACGGATACGGTCACCGGTGTCCACTCCGGGTGGCACTTTGACGTTGAGGGTTTTGGTTTCTTCGACCCGACCGCGGCCGCGGCAATCACCGCAGGGGTCGGTAATGACCTTGCCTTTACCACGACAGGTAGGACAGGTTTGCTGAACCGAGAAGAAGCCCTGCTGCATGCGCACTTGGCCGTGGCCGCCGCAGGTGGTGCAGGTATTAGGTTTGGTGCCGGGTTTGGCGCCGGAGCCGTCACAGGTTTTACAGGAAACCAGGGTAGGTACACGAATTTTGACATTGGTACCGCGCACCGCTTCTTCCAGCGTCAGCTCCAGGGTATAGCGCAAATCGGAACCCCGGCTCGGGCCGCCGCGCGGGCCGCCGCCAAAAATATCGCCGAACACATCGCCGAAGATATCGCTGAAACTGCCGAAACCTGCACCGCCACCCATGCCGCCAGCGCCTTCCACGCCTGCATGTCCGAAGCGGTCATAAGCGGCGCGTTTGTTCTCGTCTGACAGAACCTCGTAGGCCTCGCTGGCTTCCTTGAACTTTTCTTCGGCCTCTTTATCGCCGGGGTTGCGATCCGGGTGGTATTTCATAGCGACCCGGCGGTAGGCCTTTTTCAGCTCCTGCTCGGACGCGGATTTCGATACCCCTAGAACCTCGTAATAATCTCGTTTCGACATGTGACGCAACTGTTTAGGTGACGGTTGATGTTGGAAGAGGGATTCCAAATTTTTCCCTCTCGCCCTGCGCTACAGCGGCTTAACGGCTTCCGGTTTCGCGCGGGATGTAATTCCACTTGATGCAAATTCTGTTTAACACAAAGCAGGGCGGTGCCCTGCTTTGTGTCGTACTTGCTTTTTAAAACGAAGTCGCGATGGAAGTTATTTGTGGTCTTCCTTCACTTCTTCGAATTCCGCATCTACGACGCCGTCTTCCGCTTTGGCTCCGGCTTTAGCGCTGTCGCCACCGGCAGCTTGCGCACCTGCGGTCTGTTCAGCATAGAGCTTCTGCGCCAAGCTTTGTGAAGCGTCGGTCAATTTCTGGATAGCGGCATCGATCTTGTCTTTATCGTTGCCTTTCACTACTTCGTCGGCTTCGGTCAAAGCAGCCTGAATTTTGGATTTTTCATCCTCGGTCGCTTTGTCGCCAGCTTCTTGCAGTGTTTTGCGAGTTGCGTGGATCAAGCCTTCCAAAGTATTGCGAGACTTAACCAGTTCTTCAAACTTGCGGTCAGCTTCGGCGTTGGCTTCAGCGTCTTTCACCATTTTTTCGATTTCCGCGTCGCTCAAACCAGAAGACGCTTTGATCACGATGGATTGCTGTTTGCCAGTCGCTTTGTCCTTCGCCGATACGTTCAAGATACCGTTGGCGTCGATGTCAAAGGTAACTTCGATCTGCGGCACACCGCGTGGCGCGGGTGGGATATCGCTCAGGTCGAAGCGGCCCAAAGATTTGTTCTGAGAAGCCTGCTTGCGCTCGCCCTGTACCACGTGGATGGTAACGGCAGTCTGGTTGTCTTCCGCAGTAGAGAACACCTGCGACTTTTTGGTCGGGATAGTGGTGTTCTTCTCGATCAACGGAGTAGCCACCCCACCCATGGTTTCGATACCCAGAGTCAGCGGAGTGACGTCGAGCAACAACACGTCTTTGACGTCGCCGGACAATACCGCGCCCTGAATCGCCGCACCTACGGCAACCGCTTCATCGGGGTTCACGTCTTTGCGCGGCTCTTTACCGAAGAATTCGGCTACGTATTTTTGCACCAGTGGCATACGGGTCTGACCACCGACCAGAATCACGTCGTTGATCTTGTCGACGGTGAGGCCAGCGTCTTTCAGAGCGGTTTTTACCGGCTCCATGGAGCGCTTAACCAGATCTTCTACCAGAGACTCCAATTTGGCGCGGGTCAGTTTTACTACCAAGTGTTTTGGACCTGTTGCATCAGCAGTGATGTAAGGCAGGTTCACTTCGGTCTGCTGGCTGGAAGACAGCTCGATCTTGGCTTTTTCTGCCGCCTCTTTCAGACGCTGCAGTGCCAGCGGATCATTGTGCAGATCTATGCCGTTGGATTTTTTGAACTCAGATGCCAGATACTCGATCAGGCGCATGTCGAAGTCTTCACCACCCAGGAAGGTGTCACCGTTGGTGGAAAGAACCTCGAACTGGTGTTCGCCGTCCACGTCGGCAATTTCGATAATGGAAATATCGAAGGTACCACCACCCAGGTCGTACACCGCGATAGTGCGATCGCCTTTGGCTTTGTCCATGCCATAGGCCAGAGCGGCAGCGGTAGGCTCGTTGATGATACGTTTCACTTCCAGACCGGCGATGCGGCCGGCGTCTTTAGTGGCCTGACGCTGAGAATCGTTGAAGTAAGCCGGTACAGTAATAACCGCTTCTGTCACAGGCTCGCCGAGGTAGTCCTCAGCAGTCTTTTTCATTTTTTTCAGCACTTCGGCAGAAATTTGCGGCGGCGCTTTTTTATCGCCACGGGCTTCTACCCATGCGTCGCCGTTATCGGCTTGCACGATTTTGTAGGGCACCATGGAAATATCTTTTTGCACAACGTCGTCGCTGTACTTGCGGCCGATCAGACGTTTTACCGCGAACAGAGTATTTTTCGGGTTGGTTACCGCCTGACGTTTTGCACTCTGACCGACGAGAATTTCGCCATCGTCTGTAAACGCCACAATGGAAGGCGTAGTGCGGTCGCCCTCAGCGTTTTCGATAACTCTTGGTTTATCGCCTTCAAGTATGGCCACGCATGAGTTAGTGGTACCCAAGTCGATGCCGATAATTTTGCCCATGTGTAATCTCCTAGCGGCTTTCGCCTGTCACAACTGGTGTGGGGAACCAGGTTTAATCAAATTCGTAAAGGATCAGTTAACAGCTGCTTTGCTCAGCGTTTGCTTGTGAATATTGGCGCTGCTATTGCAAATTCAAGCGGTCGACCTGTGTTTTTTCTCAATTGGATTGAGGAGTCTTGGAAACCACCACCATTGCGGGGCGTACCAGACGGCCGTGCAGGGTGTAGCCTCGTTGAAACACGTTGAGCACCGTATTGGGCTCTACATCGCGGTTTTCCACCGCTGTCATGGCCTGGTGGAATTGCGGATCGAAGGGCTCACCTTCGGGATTGATTTGCTCCACCTGATGGCGCTTCAGTGTGTCCAGCAGACTCTTCAGCGTTAATTCCACACCTTCGACGACAGCAGCGAGGTCGACATTTTCACTCACATTGGTGGAAGCGAGCGCGCGCTCCAGGTTGTCGGCCACAGGCAACAAATCGCTGACGAATTTTTCCAAACCGAATTTGTGGGCCTTTTCCACGTCTTGCTGGGCGCGGCGACGCACGTTTTGCATTTCCGCCTGCACGCGCAAACTCTGTTCTTTGGCCTGCGCCAGTTCGTTTTTCAGATTTTCGATTTGCTCTTGCAGCGACTCCACGGTGACCGGTGCGGAATCATCCGCAGCTGAGCTGATGTCTACCTGATCGTCTTGCAATTCATCCAAGGGATTCTGGTCTTGGCTCACGTCGTAATTCTCCTAAGGGGCGTTGAATGGCGTCTTAATGGGGGCGGGGCGGCGACATTCAAGAGCGGGCTTCTACGTCGTAATTGAATCCCATACCTCCTGGTGTGGAGAAATGAACTACTGTATAAATAACCACCTTTTCCGATTGGGGACCTACGTGTGCTTACGCATCTGCAAGTCAGCGATTTCACTCTCGTCAGTCAATTGAGCTTGGATTTTGGCGCCGGCCTGACCGTGCTGACGGGCGAAACCGGAGCGGGTAAATCGATTCTTCTGGATGCGCTGGGGCTCGCCCTGGGCGATCGCGCCGAGGCGGATAAAGTGCGCGCCGGGGCGGAGCGGGCGGAGGTTACCGCCTGTTTCGATATCAGCCGTCTCACCCAGGTGCAGCAATGGCTGCGCGATGCCGACCTCGACGCCGATGACTGCATAGTGCGGCGCGTAGTGACCGGGGAAGGGCGCTCGCGCGCCTATATCAACGGCCAGTTGGTAACCCTGACACAGCTGCGCGAGCTGGGCGACCAGCTGCTGGATATTCACAGCCAGCACGAGCACCAATCCCTCCTGCAAACCGCTACCCATCGACGCCTGCTGGACGACTACGGTCGCCACCAGGATCTGGTCGAGCAAGTAAAAGCCGCCTTTGTTCGCTGGCAGGAACTGGAAACCGCCGCTGAACGTGTGCGCACCAACAGCTCCGAATTAAATGCCCGTCATCAATTGTTGAGTTACCAAGTAGAAGAGCTGGATCAGCTCGGTCTGGCGCCGGGCGAAGTGGAAAACCTGGAAGGCCGCCAGCGCCAGCTCGCACATGCCGCGCAGATTCAGCAGAGCTGTCAGGCCGTAGCGGATATGTGCAACGAAAGCGATGACTCCATGGCCGACCGGTTGCATCGCGCCTTGCACCTGCTCAACAACTTGCCCTTCAAATCACCGCGTCTCGCCGAAGTCGAATCCATGCTGCAGGGCGCTTTGATTCAGGTGCAGGAGGCGCATAGCGAATTGCACCGGGAGCTGGCGGGCTTCGAGGAGCAGGAGGACAACCTGTTCGAAATCGAGCAGCGCCTGTCCACCGTCTATGAAATCGCCCGCAAACACCGAGTCGCCCCGGAAGCCCTGGCGGAACTGCATGAACAGCTGGCATTGGAACTCAAGGGCTTACAAAGTGGCGATGAGCAGTTGGCGCAATTGGAAGAGGCCAGCGCAAAAGCCCTGGCGGACTATCGGGAGTTGGCGCAGCGTCTGAGCGGTGCGCGCACCAAAGCCGCCAAAGCCTTGAGCAAAGCGGTCGGCCAACAATTGGCCGCTTTGGCGATGGGCCATGCGGTCTTTGAGATTGCTCTGCGCGAGCAGAAAGAACCGGGGCGCTGGGGTGCCGAAACCGTGGAGTTTCTGATCAGCACCATTCCGGGCCAGCCAGCCAAACCGCTCGCCAAAATCGCCTCCGGCGGTGAGCTGTCGCGCATCAGTTTGGCCATCCAGGTGGTTGTGGCCAAAACCTCCATCATTCCCACCTTGGTTTTCGACGAAGTGGATGCAGGAATTGGCGGCACCACGGGCGACGTCGTCGGCCAGATGTTGCGCCAGCTCGGCGAATCGGCGCAGATCCTGTGTGTGACCCATCTGGCGCAAGTGGCCAGCAAGGCGCATCAGCATCTGAAAGTGGAAAAAACCGTATCGAAGAAAGGCGCGAGCACCGCGATATCCCGTTTGGAGGGTGAAGCGAAGGTAGTGGAAATTGCCCGGATGATGGGCGGCGGAGTCGAATCCCCGCAATCCCTGGCGCACGCCAGGGAAATGCTGGGGGTATAAAAATTATTTTTTGATGGTGTGGTGATTATTTTTTGATGGGCTTGCCGTACAGCACTAGGCTGTGGCCGGTCAATTCATAGCCGAGTTCAGCGGCTATCTCCAGTTGCAGCTGCTCGATCTTTTCGCTGTGGAATTCAATCACTTTCCCAGTTTCAGCACAGACCAGGTGGTCGTGGTGCTGGCCACTATCTAATTCAAACACCGAGTGGCCGCCGTCGAAGTTGTGGCGCTCCACCAGCCCGGCTTGTTCGAATTGGGTCAGCACCCGATAAACCGTTGCCAGTCCCACATCCTCGCCGGAGTCTAAAAGGGCTTTGTAGACATCTTCCGCGCTGAGGTGGCGTTCTTTGGAATTTTCCAGAAACTGGAGGATCTTTACGCGTGGCAGAGTGACTTTGAGTCCTGCTTTGCGCAGCTCCTGGTTTTCTGTCATGTTGGGTCTCCTCGTCAATCAAGGCAGTGTAAGAGGACAAATAGCCAGCGGGAGTAAATCCCAACCTTTTGTCGCGCTTGAACGATCGGGTATTATCCCCCCCCGCATTCCTTTCTGGAACCCTGATATGCAAAAAAAAACCTTTATTGTTCGTATTCTGTCGATTGTTGTTCTGGTGTTGAGCGCGGGATTAAGTGCTTGTTCTTACTTGAAATTTCCTGGCGTCTACCGTATCGCAGTGCAGCAGGGGAACATTATTGACCAGAAGAAAGTGGACCAGCTGAAAGTCGGCATGACGAAACGTCAGGTCCAGTTTGTTATGGGATCGCCATTATTGGTGGATACCTTCCACGAAGATCGCTGGGATTACATCTACGAAGTACGCAAAGCAGACGACATTCTGCGCAAACGCCGTTTTACGGTTTACTTCGAAGAAGACAAGTTGGTGCGTTATGAAGGTGACTACGAGCCTAACGTGGACGCTCCCACTGACGAGAGCTATATCGAAGATGCGAAGCAAACCGAAGGCTAAGTTAACCCTCGGTGTTCTTTAAGGGCGGTTGGCACCGCCCTTACTTCATTCTTCTGCGGAAGCACTTTTAGCTGCGCGTTTACGGCGCGCTTCTTTCGGATCGGATGTCAACGGTCGGTAGATCTCCACCCTGTCCCCAGCCTGCAGCACATACTGTTTTGCCGGTGCCAAACCCTTGGTTCCCAAGGTCTGCCCGAAAATGCCCATAGGTGCATTCTCTAGATCGAGGTCCGGAAAGTGCTGAGTAATGCCCGACTTCACCGCTGCCTGATAGGCAGTCGTGCCGGGTTCCACCAGCAGGGAAATGATCTTTTGCTTGTGGGGTAGGGCGTATACCACTTCCACCGAAATGCTTTCTATATCGCTCATTTTTCGTATCGTTTCAGATCAATCAATTCTTTTTGCCGTACAGCGCCTGCGCGCGCCGGCATACAGAGTCCACCTGATCGTTCACCAGCTGAGACATCAGTTTGCCCGCCGCCAGACCTAACAGAAAGTTGGCAAACTCAAACTCCAGGCGGAATTCTATCTGACAGCTGCCGCTCGCCATTTCTTTAAATTGCCAAAGTCCCTTGAGCTTCTTAAACGGTCCTTCGACCAAGTCCATAGTGATGCTGGAAGGTGTGCGCAATGTATTGCGGGTGGTGAAACTCTGGCGTAGCCCGGCTTTTTCCAGATCCAGTCGCGCAGTGATGGAGTTGTCCCCCCGCTGCAGCACTTTGGCTCCAGCGCAGCCGTTCATATAGGAAGGATAAGCTTCGATATCGTTTACTAGGTCGAACATTTGCTGCGCTGTGTAAGGTACCAAGGCACTGCACTGAATAACTTTGCTCACACAAAATCCTTAAAAACTATCGATAAGGGTCAGCACCATCACCAGTCCGACCAGCACCGGAGAGATAAACTTCACTACAAAGTGCCAAGCGTCAAACAACGCATGCCCTTCTGCATTGAGTTCTCGTTCGACGATTTGTTTATTCATAAACCAGCCGACAAACACGGCGATAAACAACCCGCCTAACGGCAACATAAGTTGCGAAGTCATAAAGTCTAGAAAATCGAAGGGGGTTTTGAACAATAAAAACCAGGGTTTGAACTCCGCCAGTGCGTTGAATGACAACACGCAGGTAATGCCCAGCAGCCAGGAAATCCCGGTAAGCAGGAAGGTTGCAGGAGCGCGGCGGAATTTTTTGCTTTCCACCATCCAGGCGACTCCTGGCTCTATCAGAGATACCGAAGACGTCCAGGCTGCCAAAGTGATCAAGACAAAGAATATGGTGCCGAAAATATCGCCGAAAGGCATGGAGGAAAAGGCGATAGGAAGTGAGACAAACAATAAACCGGGGCCAGCGCTCGGCTGTAATGGCGGATTGGCAAACACCAGAGGGAAAATCGCCAGGCCTGCAGTAAGGGCTACGACTGTATCCAAAATCCCCACTGTAATGATCGTTTTGCCGATGGAGGCATTGGCCGGCATATAGGCGCCATAGGCCATAATGGCTCCCATGCCGAGGCTCAGGGTAAAAAAGGCATGCCCCAGGGCTTTGAGCACCGAATCCCAAGTAAGGCGCTTCACTTCAAAATCAAACAAAAAGTGAAATCCACTGGCAAAATCCCCATGGAACATGCCGTAAATCACCAGAATGATCAGTGAAGCAAACAACAGCGGCATCATAAGTTTGGCCGCCGAGCCCAGGCCGCGTTCGACGCCGAGAGCCACCACAGTAGCGGTCATCAAGGCAAACACGCTATGCCAGAGAAATAATTGTTTGGGATCGGCCAGAAGTGCGGAAAATTGCTCGCCGATAGCAGCTGCTTCCATCCCCGTGAGACTGCCGGTTCCAGTGGTCCAGACATACCTCAGTGCCCAGCCTGCCACCACGCTGTAAAAGGCCATGATCATCAAGCCAGCGACCACGCCCATCCAGCCAATGCCAATCCATCCGCGGGGCAGACCAGCTTCTTTGGTGACATACCTCATGGAGTTGATCGGGCTCATACGGCCGCGCCTGCCGATCAACACCTCCGCCATCATGACAGGAATACCGATAAGAGCTATGCAAATGAGATAGACGAGTACGAAAGCACCGCCGCCGTTTTCACCTGTCATATAAGGGAATTTCCAGATATTCCCTAAACCTACTGCGGAGCCGGTGGCTGCCAGGATAAATATCCAGCGGCTGGCCCATTCACCGTGAATCCCTCGTTGATCCATTGGTAGCCTCTTATGAGTTTTATGTATCGCATGGCTTAAGCGAAATGCAGCGCATTGTACCCCCTTAAGTTGTATAGACCAAAACCAGCTCCTTTTTAGATCCCGGCCTTTAGGTGCTTCTGGCGGAAATCCCTGCACTCGTTATAATGCGCGGCCTATGTCGAACAAAAACCAGAATCAATCCAAGGGCGGTATCATCGCTCTTAACAAACGCGCCAAATTCGATTTCTTCATTGAAGAGCGGATTGAGGCCGGCATTGCCTTGACCGGATGGGAAGTCAAGAGCTTGCGCGCGGGCAAAGGACAGCTCACCGACAGCTATGTGATCTTTAAGGATGGAGAAGCCTGGTTGTTAGGCTCGCAGATTCAACCGCTCGCCACTGCGTCCACCCATTTCGTTACAGATCCCACACGCACGCGCAAATTGCTGCTGAAACAGCGGGAGTTATACCGCCTGCGTGAAGCCGTCGAGCAAAAAGGCTACACAGTTGTGGCAACAGCGCTCTACTGGAAAAACCATTTGGTGAAATGCGAAATCGCACTCGCCAAAGGTAAAAAGCTGCACGACAAGCGCGATACCGAAAAAGAACGCGATTGGAATCGCGAAAAACAACGCGTGATGAGCCATCCGGCGCCCTAAGCGCTCAATTATCCTTAAATATCTCAGAAAGCCTTCCAAGTTAATCCAACTTTTTGGATATGGCTTAAAAGGCTTTTGCTCCTCACTTCACCAGCTGGATATTGTCGAAATACAAGGTAATGTCCAGCTCAGGGGTAATCGAATACCACAGCACCCGGTTGATGTAGTGGTCTTTCAGTTTTGCGCTATTTCCAAGGTCTAGCGCAAACTTATTTAGGCCCGGCTTAACATCAAAGGTCTGGTAGCGCAGAAAATTGTTGCGGGTCTCGACACTGTAAAGATTCACAGCTATGCGAATGTTTTTCTCCAGGGGGGAATAAACCTCGAACGCCATCTGGTTGTAGCCGGTCCAGCGGGGAGTGGGGTTGTACAACGCAAAACCCGACCAGCGCGTATCCTTCGGCATCAAAACTTCCGCCGTGAGAGTATTGTTTCCTTCCCACTCCGGTGGCGCAGGCACGAATCTGATACGGCCATATTCGGCGCGACCAAGGGATTTGCGCATCTTTTCATCATCAAAATCCATCAGCAGCGGAAACGCTTTATCGCGCATCCACTGCTGATGAGCAGCGGTCACAATTGGGGTGAATGCAATAGCAAAAGCCAGGAAGGAGACGCCAATTGCCAGGCTTCTCAGCAAAGGCGCCTTGCGCGGCAGCTGCCAGCCGTAATACAACCCGCTCGCGGCCAATATGCCCCAGATATCCCTGCCCAAGTCCTTCAGGCTGCGGCTGCGGTGGAAGTAGGGCTGAATCAGCTCAATCACCCCTCCCAGGAAGACGCACACCAGTGCCGTGCCTAGCATGATGTAGCCGAGCGGCCACTGCGGCCTGCGCTTGTGGACGATCAGCATCAATGCCAATTGCGCAAAAAAAAATAGAACCGTATGGCTTGTCTCGTGAACTTCCTGCATCACCTGGTTGCCATAGGGGTTGGGAATGCGGAAAAGGATCGGAAGTAGGAGAATGCCACCCAGGACTAGCACAATCGCGAGTCGAGAGCGGGTGAACTTCATAACTGCAACCTCAAGACTTGAAGAATTAGGCGAAACCCCAATATTACCCAAGTCACGACAAAAAGATGGAATACCTTTATACTGTTCGACCGATTTAACCCTTTTGGGGGCGATTAGGATTCGACGCCGGTGACAAGGTCCAAGGTGCATGTGGTGATGACAGCGAATCACCTTAATCCAAAGCTGTAACTGAATAGTCGCAAACGACGATTCATACGCTCTAGCCGCTTAATCCCGGCTAGCGGTCGATGCCAAGGTGCCAGTACCGCGGTATTGACTGTCATATAGAACTGGATCGCCTGCCCGCTCGGTTTGTGGTTGTCAGGCTAAACCTAAGCAAACTCGCTCTGAGCGTCCTGCCCGCCGGGCTGCCCAGAGTCAAATCAATAGACGGAACCTAAACATGTAGAGCCGCGGATTGCGTGCTGGCGGACGCGGGTTCAAATCCCGCCGCCTCCACCATACACAAGGGCTCGGATAGTCTCCGGGCCCTTTTTCTTGCCCGAAATCCCCGCACCACGCGGGGTTCCGGCCGTCTGTGCTGCGGGTGGCCTGCTGCCGAAACGCCCGAAATCGGCCACTTTCTCGGCCGGAGCTGTCTCTGTTCTCCGTTTGGCCTGCGGGTAGGCGCAGATGGTGGCCTAGCAAAATCAACAACTTACGCGCGTCGGTTCATCGTCAACCAAGGCCGCCGGTCACCACCGCAACTAGACAGCGTGCGTCACTTGTACTAACATTGCGGCAGTTGATCTAACAAAAGAGGTGCTGCCATGACTGCCGTTGCATCGTCGCCTTCCGCCCGTTCTTCCCGACTTGGGCTGCGCGCCACCCCCGAACAGGAGGTGGTGCTGCGCCGTGCCGCCGAGGTGGCCCACAAGTCGCTGACCGACTTCATCCTCGACAGCGCGTGCCTGGCCGCCGAGCAGACCCTGCTGGACCAACGATTGTTCATGGTCTCGGGTAGCCAGTACCAGGCCCTGATGGATCTGCTGGATCGCCCCGAACAGGCCAACGAGGGTTTGCGCGACCTGTTTGCCCGTAAGGCGCCCTGGGACACGAAGTGACGTTGCGCGCACCGGAGCCGCTGGCCGCGCAGCATCGGCTGGAAGGTTTTGATTGCGGCAAGCCCGCGTTGAATGACTGGCTGTTGCGCCACGCCCTCCAGGCGCAGGGCAGCGGCTCGGCCAAGACCTTTGTCGTTGCCGAGGACGATGGCCGCGTGGCGGGCTACTTCAGTCTGACCGTGGGACAAGTCGACACGCTGGAAGCGCCAGAGCGCATCCGCAAGGGGATGGGGCAGTATCCGTTGCCAGTGGTGATTCTGGCGCGGCTCGCTGTCTCGGTAGCGGATCAGGGGCGAGGCATCGGCTTCGGTTTGCTGCAGGATGCGATTCGCCGCACGATGCTGATTGCCGAGCAGGCCGGCATCCGCGCCATGCTGACCCATCCCCTCGATGACGAAGCGGCGAGGTTCTACACCCGGTTCGGGTTCATCGCGTCACCGCTGCGCGATCAGCAATTGCTACTGCTCTTGAAGGACGCCCGTCGCTGGGTCCGCTGAACCATGACCATCGAATCACTGCCCACTTTTACCAAGCCGGCCCGCCAGCGCTGGGAGTCCATCCCTGCCGACATTCGCTAGCGGCTGCTGTCCAACGTCTGGTGCGGCCAGTGCCGTCACGAAACCACGATCACCCATTTCAGCGGCACCATTAAGGGTGGCGACTTGCTGCTGGTGGGCCAATGCGCCGAATGCCGCAGTGATGTGGCACGGGTCCTCGAGGGCTCGTAACTCGGTCAGGCGTCGAACCCCGCCACCACCTCCCGCTGCGCCACCCAGTCGGTCGGCAGCGGATTGCGCTGGAACCACAGCAGGCTCATGCACTTGGGCTGCTGCCCGGCCAGGATGCTCTGGATGATGGCCGGCTCCAGCAGCGTCAGACGCAGCAGCTCGTTGACCGTCGAGTGGTGCAGGCCTTCGCGCTGGGCGATCTCGCTGCCACTGCCGACCACACCGTCGTCGAGCAGTTTCTGCCAGTAAAAGGCCCGCGTCAGTGCCACGAGCAAGGGCTGGTCGATCTGAGTGGCGACCTTGCCCGGCGACTCGACCGCCCCATCCGGCCGCACCACCACCTTGCTGGCGCCGCGCTTCCTGATCTTCAGCGGGATGAAGGTGGACAGCTTGACCTCGCCGCCATCCCGGCGTTCGCGGGCGATGGCTGCGCCCAAGGGCTGCACTTTGGGCTTCATGCCTCCACCTCCTGCTGTTCCCATTCCTGCAATTCCGCGCCAATGGTGCCGGGCAGCAGTTCCCCGGCCAGTTCCTGCCAGCCCTGATCGCGCCAGATGATTTCCAGCCCGCTGTCGGCAATCACTACACGGTCGATCAGTAGCTGCGCCAGTCGACACTGTTCAACGGGGAACAGCTGTTGCCACAGGCCCGCCAGATTTCGCATCGGAAGCACGACATCAGGCTCCGACAGGTCTGGACGGGTTGTCCGAATCCGATCCCACACCGACTGAACAATTTGCGGGGCCGATAGCGACGCCACGATCTGCTGGGTCACCAATTCCTCGATGGGGGCCGCCGGTAACGGCCCGTGGCTGCTGGCCCACGCACCAAAGCGCCGGTGTTTGATCGGGCTGTAGTAGCGGTAGGTCTTGCCCTTCTTGACCGTGTAGCTCGGCACCAGCCGTTCACCATCAGGCGTGAACAGCAGGCCACGTAACAACACTGGCTCACGCTGGCGGTCGTTGGTTTCGCGCCGCCGTTCGATGCCATCGGTGGCGATCAGTGCGTGCACGGCATCCCACTGCGCCTGCGTCACGATGGCCTGATGCTGCCCGGGGAAGCTCTTCCCCTTGTGGACGATCTCGCCCAGGTACATCCGGTTGTGCAGCATCTTGTAGATCGTCTGCTTGGTGAAGGGCTTGCCACCCTTGGTGACCACACCTTCAGCGCCGTAGGCCTTGGCCATCAGCGTGGCCGAGCGCACGGTCACGAAGTCATCAAAGATGCGGCGGACCAGGGCAGCCTCTGTTTCATTGATCACCAGCAGTCGGTCGCGCACGTCGTACCCCAGCGGCAACGGCCCACCCATCCACATTCCCTTGGCCTTGCTGGCGGCGATCTTGTCGCGGATGCGCTCGCCGGTGACCTCGCGCTCGAACTGGGCGAAGGACAACAGCACGTTGAGCATCAGCCGTCCCATCGAGGTGGCCGAGTTGATCTGCTGCGTGACGGCGCTGAAGCTGACCCGGTGGCGGTCGAACACATCGACCATCCTCGCAAAATCCGCCAGCGAGCGTGACAGCCGGTCGATCTTGTAAACCACCACGATGTCGACCTTTCCGGCCTCGATGTCAGCCATCAGGCGGCGCAGCGCGGGCCGGTCCATGTTGCCGCCGGAGTAGCCGCCATCGTCGTAGTCGTCGGCCACGGCGATCCAGCCCTCGTGGCTCTGGCTCTTGATGAAGGCGTGCCCGGCTTCCTTCTGGGCATCGATGGAATTGAAGGACTGGTCCAGCCGTTCGTCGCTGGACACGCGGCAGTAGACCGCGCAGCGCTTGGGCGGAACGAGTAAAGGCGCGTTCATTGACCATCCCCTTTGCCGCCGCGCAGACCAAAGAACTTCGGCCCATTCCATCGCGTACCGGTGATGTGGCGCGCCGCCGCCGACAGGCTCTTGAACACCTGGCCATCCAGGGCATACAGACCATCGGGCGTGACCGTCACGCGGTACTCGCGTTCATCCCATTCCCGGATCAGCGTGGTGCCGGGCATCAGCAGGGTCTGCGCGCTGCGCCCCGCGGCCGACTTGATCTTGGAATGCTTGGCGCCGGCCTCAACCAGCAACTTGCGGATGTTGGTGGGCAGTGCGCCGTAGGTCAGCTCCTGGATGCGGTAGGCCAGACGCGATTCGACGTAATTGCGGTTGCGGTGGCTGGGCCGCCGGGGAAAGTGCTGATCCCACAGCGCCCAGAGCTCGGCCATCGGCAGGGACGGCAGTGCGGCCAATTGGGCCGAGATGCTGCCGTTGGGTGTGTCCGTCATTTCGAATTTCTCCTGTGGTTGAGACAGGTCCATGAACGCGCTGTGGCGGCCAGAAGCCAAGTCAAACCGCGCTCTTTCGATCAGGTGGTAACCGGTAACCCGGGTGGTAACCCGGTTTCAGGTTCTGTCGCTGACGGGGCAGCGCGCCCGCGCCCCCCGTATGGGTTTCTCTGAAGGAAGGACCCATTTCACCGGCGCCGTGTTCGTTGCCGCTGCCATGGGTATTTGCGTTGCCGTCTGCGCCACCAGCGCTCCAGCCGAAAGGTCAGGCGCAGCGCGGCCAGCAGCCAGCGTTCCCACCACACCCGCACCCGACGGCGCAGTACCGGGCGGCGCAGCCTCCGCACCGGCGCAAAGGCCTCACGCCCCGGCGTCGTCCACGTCGGCTCGTCTGGTGCCGTGTTGTCCGTCCACGGCGTGACGGGGCGTGCGTCAGCGGCGTGTGCGGCCAGTGGCAATGACTGCTGTCGGACCGGCAGGCGATCCAGACCTTCTGGCCCTGGCGCGATGCGCGGCGACAGCGGCCCGAAGCGATCCGGCAAGCGCGGGCGGGAAGGCTGGATTTCCATGCGGCACCCCTCACACATCCACGCGCACGACGGTCGACAGGCCGTGGCCGGGGTCGAGGTGTTTCTTCGGCGGATTGGGATCGGGGGCGTAGATGCGGCGTTCGTCGCTATTGCCTTTGGGGTGATAGACCTTCAGGCCCCAGCCGTCGAAGCCCGCGCTGCGCAAGGCGTTGTCCAGTGCCGTGACCAGTTCGCTGTCGGTGCGAGTGAACTGGTCATTCAGGTCTCGCAGTTCCTCAAACGTCAGCCCTTCGATGAGCGTGGGCAACAATTCGCCGTCGCGCGCACGCCCGATCAACTCGTGGTCATAGCGGGTGCAGGCATCGCCCGTCACGCGGGTGTGGGTCAGGCGTACACGCTGAAGCAACACGCCTTCCACACTCTGCATCTCGCGCCAGGCCTGAACGAAGTGCTTCGCCGCCTCCAGCATCCGCTGCGCGCTGGGTCGGAAGATGCGGCGGATTTCCTGATCGATCAGCGTCTCATCCAGCCCGGCCACCATCTGCCCGGCCAGTTCGTTGAGGTACTGCTCCAGCGCCTTGACGCGGGTCGGCGCTTCCTGCACCTGCTGCGTGGCCTTCACGCGCGCGGCTTGTTCTTGTGCCAGCGCCTGCTGGTGTTCTTGATCGAACTTGGCCAGCGCATCCGCATCGCCCAAGGCCGCCAGTACATCTCGCTGAATGGTCAGCGTCATCTCCGGCTCGGCGGGTTTGTCCCAGCCACAGGTGATGCGGTTGGCGGCGACCAATGCGGCAATGGCCTGATCGTATTGGGCGTTCTGCTTACGCAGACGCTCGAACATTTGCGCCACGGCGCTGACGTCCCCGATTTCATTCAAAGGGGATTCGGTATTCGCTGTGGCGTCGGTGGATTTCTTGCTGCGGCGGATCAGATTCACGGCGGGCTCCTGTCGAAAATAGAGAACGGTTCAGACAGGTGTAATGGTCCGCGTGGAGACAGTTCAGGTCGATCAGGGCGGAGCGGGTGGCTGAGGGTTTGCGGGCACGATTCAGTCGTGCTCGGCCTCGATATCCGGGGCACTGTTGTAAAAAAGCCCTGAAGCAGATAGCAATTTAGAGTAACGCTTGGGGGCTATTGGTGCCCGTTTCGCACAAAAGCGAATTTTGGCCATTTGCCTTCGGAAATCAGCAGGCGAAGAATCTCCTCATTGCGGGCGCACATCCCTCTCGACGGAACAGCGTCCCCCACTGACGACAGGAGATTCCGATGCAACACACGCTGCCCGAACTGATCACCCCGCGCACCCTCGCGGCCCGCTGGGGCCTTTCCGAAAAAACCCTCGAGCGCTGGCGCATGACCGGCAATGGCCCGACGTTTCTCAAGCTGGGCAGCCGGGTGCTGTACCGCATGGATGATGTGTCGGCACACGAGGCACAGCGCACCCGCCGCTGCACCGCAGGGCAGTCTGTCAGCGAAGGAATCTGGCAATGAACCGCGCCCAACGCCGTCAGCGCGACCACCTCACCCGGCAACTGCGTGCCCACATTACCGAACACGGCATCGAGGCCATGCTCGACAAAATGTTCGGCCCGGGCAGCTGGCGGTACGACGCCCGCGAACAGTTGTGGATCGTGCCCGATGCCGAGGACACCGGCCCCGGTCGCGCCTACTACTGTGTGCGCGCCAATGGTGACTGGTTCAAGGCCCGTCTGGGTGCGGAGCACACGCAATGATGGCGACCACAACCCAAGCCACCACCGTGGCCCGCCATCCCTTCTTTGATTTCAACGATGCGGCCGATGTCATCGTGCCTCGCCACGACAAAGACGAAGTCCGCGCTCGCTTGCTGGACCAGCTGGAGTCGGTGCTGCTCTACCTGTTTCCACGCGGCAAACGGCGCGGCAGCCAGTTTTTCATCGGCAATCTGCACGGTGAGCCGGGCGACAGCCTGGTGGTTGAATTGGCTGGCCCCAAGCGCGGCCTGTGGATCGACTTCGCCACCGGCGAATCGGGCGATGTGCTGGCGCTGTGGGCCAGCACCCGGGGCTACCACTTGCCCGCCGATTTCAGCGACCTGCTGGAAGACGCGGGCGATTGGCTGATGGTGCCGCGTATGGTTTCCGCTCCCGCAGTGCACACCAGCCGTGCCTACGACGATCTCGGCCCGCACACCGGCAAATGGGATTACCTGGCCGCCGATGGCAGCCTGCTGGCCTGCGTCTATCGTCACGACACACCCACCGGCAAACAGTACCGCCCTTGGGATGTGCGGGCACGGGCGATGCGGATGCCGGAACCGCGTCCGCTCTACAACCTGCCCGCCATCGCTACAGCGGATGCCGTGGTGCTGGTCGAAGGTGAAAAGTGTGCCGACGCCCTGATGCAACTGGGCATCGCAGCCACCACCGGCATGGGTGGCGCGGCCACGGCCATCGATAAAACCGACTGGATGCCGCTGGCAGGCAAGACGGTCGCCGTCTGGCCCGATCACGATGAAGCGGGCGCGCGCTATGCCGCTGCCGTCATCCAGAAACTGGCGAGCATCGGGGCCACGGTCCGGCGCGTCAGCGTACCGCAGGACAAGCCCGCGAAGTGGGATGCTGCCGATGCCGTGGCGGAAGGCTTTGATGTCGAAGCGCTGCTGCGCGCCTCCCAGCCGGTCACCGACATTGCCACCGCCACCCCGGCGCTGGACATCACCCGCTGGCGCGCAGCAGATCGCTTCATCGGGCAGCCCCAGCAACGCCGCTGGCTGGTCGAAGGCGTGTTCCCCCAGGCACAGGCCGCTCTGATCGCTGCTGCGGGCGGGGTCGGCAAATCGTTCCTGCTGCTGGCGCTCACGCGGGAGGTCGCAGCTTTCGACGGCGTCTGGGCCAATGCGCCGACACTGTTCGGCGGTGCCTTGGCTGGTCATGGCGTAGCGATTTACATCACCGCCGAGGACGATGCCATCGAGGTGCACAACCGGCTCAACGCCTTGGGCCCGATTCCCGACCGGCTCTACGTGCTGCCACTGCCCGATGCTGGAGGCGCGGTGCCGCTGTTTGCACCTGATCCCGCCACCCGAGGCCCCGCGACCACGGCGGCGTGGATGGATCTGGAGCGGCAACTCAAGGCCATGCCCAGCCTGTGCCTGGTGGTGCTCGATCCGCTGCAGCCGCTGTGCGCGCTGGATTTGAACGTGCCGGAGAACGCCCAGTTCGTCTGCTCCCGCTTGGCTGCGCTGGCGGCCAGTACGGGCGCATCGGTGATCGTGTCGCACCACTTTGCCAAGCGCGAGGCCTCCACGCCTGAGCAGGCCCGCGAGGCGATCCGGGGCACCGGCGGCTTGGTCGATGGTGTGCGGGCGGTCTACGCCCTGTGGCACCCCAAGGAAGATCAGGCCAGGAAGCTCTGCGAGGCCTTGGGCGAACCGTTTGAGCGTGGCCGCGTGGTGATGGGCGGTGTGGTCAAGGCCAATGGCCGCGCCAACCTGCGCGTGACCACCTTCTTGCGCGGCGTCAGCGGCTTGCTGATCGATTGCAGCGACCGTCTGCGCCAGACCCGGCCGGAGCCGGATGACCTGTTGCCCGCGCTGAAAGCCGCCATCGCCCGTGCCGCGCGGGATGGCCAGCCTTACACCAAGACCGGCGGCAACGGCCTGTACGAGCGCCGCCATGAACTGCCTGAGGCCTTTCACGCCATCGGCAAGCATCGGCTCACCGGCTGGGTGGATGCCTTACTGGCGCAGGGTGAGCTGATCACCGCCATGGCCGAAGGCTCGAAGCTGGTGAAGTGGCTCGACATGCCCGATGGCCCGGTCGCCCAAGGGCAGGCGGTGTTTGTCACCGGCCACCTGACCCGCTCCAGCGCCGGTCGGCCTGTCGTCGAGTAATGCTTCCCGCCCCCAATAATCGTTCCCGGCTTCCCGCTTTCCCACCGGGAACGCTCAAGGGGTGGGAACGATTTACCACCAGCAAACACAAGGGTTTAAATCGTTCCCGGGGCAAATCGTTCCCAGCGGGGCCGGGAAGGATTAAAACCCAATGAAATCAACGTGTTCCCGGCTTCCCGGTGTTTCCTCTCTAAATAGAGGGTGAGCATTGGGAATGCTCACCTCACTCGCGTGGATGAGGTCGCGATTTGCGACCCCATCGACCGCCACAGGCAAAACGGGTCCTTCCTGGCGATATTCCAATACGGGGGGCGCGAGCGCAGCATTGAGCTACCGTCCGACCAGAAAACAAGGTTTGCAGGGTTTGCGGTTCGCACCCGGCAGCGCGGGCCAGAGGGCCAAAGCCTCGCCAGCGCGGGCGTGTACGGGATGGCGGCAACGCAGAAGGTGCGCACCTGGGTGCGTACCCGGTTTGCAGGTTTGCACCCGACCGCGCGGAAAACGGCCAGGGACGAAAACACAATGCTGCTGCGGGGTTGCGGCTGATTCGCCGCCTGGATTGCTGAAATCGGCCCACGAGCGTTTTGCACACCGTCTGACGGATCGGACACAGATTGTCGTAACTCCCTGTGAGGCGCACACGCACGCGTAGGAGGTCCTGTTCGGCATTTACACGCTGCAAAACCGCGGCGCACACGCACGCGCACGCGTAGGAGTTACGACGTAGTCCGTCCGATCCGTCAGACGCGCCGGAGCATCAGCGCGGGAGGGCCTCCAGAAACTGGACACCCTTGGCCACCAATCAGAGCGCCCGGTACACCCGTTCGCCGCTGTCGTTGTGCGCCAGCACCACGTTCAGGCCCAACTTCTTGCGCAGCATCCCGGAAATTGCCCCGCGCACGGTGTGGGGCTGCCAGCCGGTGGCCAGCATCAGTTGCAGGCTGGTCGCACCCTGCGGGCGGCGCAGCGCCACCACGAGGGCGGCGAGTTTGGTGCCGGGGCGGATCGGGATGCCCTCCAGAAGTTGGAGGTCGTCGGTGGCGTCCATCGGCTGGACGTCATCCGGCGGCACGGGTCGTTGCAGGCCGATGGCCGCATAGCCCGCGTCGGTCAGCACGTGGCCGCTGTCGGCAGGGTCGATCCACCCGCGCTGCAGCAGTGCAGTCAGCACCTTGACCCGCGCCCCGCCGCGCATGTTGGCGGGCGGGATCACGCGCCCATCGGCACGGCGGGCCGCAGTACGCAGCAGCAGGCGTTGCGCCGGGGAGAGCTTGGGCAGGGTGTCCATCATCGCCCCCTCACTTGGCCTGGCCGTCGAAGATCGCCAGCAGGTCGTCCAGCGCCTGATCCATCCGCCCGAGGTCACCCACGTGCCCCCAGTGGATGGCGTCAGAGTCGTGGCGGAAGTGGTCGTCGGCCAGTTGCCGCAAGGCCTCGATCTTGTCGAGGATCAGCGGCAGGCGCTGCAGGTAGGTGTCGAGGGCTGTGGGCTGGGTGGTCATGGCGGGCTCCCGGTTGATGGATGACGCCACCATTCACGCGCTGAACCACAAGCAAGCCAAGCTAAAGATCATGCTCTGGGCATCGGGCGCTCGCCGGCCACGCGCCAAACTGATAAATTACGTCCTTTACGACTGAAACCGACTTTATGCCGCCCAAGCCGCTGTCACCGGAGCATTGCCATGACCGCTGAACCATGGGTATCCGTGGACCAGATTGCCGAGCATCTGGGCGTCACGCGCGATTCGATCTACCGCTGGATCGACCGCAAGCACCTGCCCGCGCACCGCGTGGGGCGGTTGTGGAAGTTCCAGGTTTCCGAGGTGGACGACTGGGTGCGCGCCGGTGGTGCGGATGAGCATGCGGCTCAGGAAGAAAAGGGCTCGTGATGACTGGGCCCATCGAATTGCTGAATGAACACGAGTCTGTTGCCCGCGCGGGTTGGCAGGCCAAAAGGAGGGAAGTTTGTCCGCCATTGATTCCCTGATCGCCCAAATCAGCGATCCCCGCCTGCGCGAGCGCCTTGCTGCCGAGTGGGACAACGCGAAGAAAGAAAAGAAATTCGGTTTGGTGTTCGAAGATCACCTGCCCGAGTTGTTGCCACTGCACGGTGCCAAGCCACGCAAGGGCGATCTGGTGTGTCGCCGTCAGGGTGCGCTGAAAGATGTGTGGCAAATCAAGTCCATCCACGCGGGCGTGGCCACCTGCGTCAAGCCCAGCAACGAGGCACACCCCAGCGAACCGACCCGCGCTGCGGCAGAGCCGGTGCAGTTCCCGGTGGATGAACTGCTGGTGGTGCGGGAGTTTGGCGAGCCGATCTTCCCCGCGCTGGTGCCGGTGGATGCCGTGGCCAACGGCCCGGCAGATGCCCCCTGGCACACGCTGATCGAGGCCGACAACTACCACGCGCTGCAATTGCTGGATTACCTGTATGCCGGTCAGGTCGATTGCATCTACATCGACCCGCCTTACAACACCGGCGCGCGCGATTGGAAATACAACAACGACTACGTGGACGGCAACGATGCCTGGCGGCACAGCAAGTGGCTGGCCTTCATGGAAAAGCGGCTGAAGCTGGCCAAGCGTTTACTCAAGCCGGATACCGGAGTGCTGATCGTCACGATTGACGAGCACGAGGTGCATCACCTTGGGATGCTGCTGGAGCGGGAGTTTCCGGAGGCATACCGTCAGATGGCTACGATTGTTATTACTGCGCGAGGCGTGGCCAAGCAAGGGCTGGCCCGTGTTGAGGAGTATGCACATTACGTCTATTTGGGTAGTGCATCAGCCGTACCGACTCCCGACGATTTTCTGAATGGCGATAACAGCACCAAGAAGAAAACTCCGTGGGCAAGCTTGCTTCGCCGCGGCACCAACGCAGCGCCGTTTAATCGTCCTGGGCTTGTTTATCCAATTCTTCTCAATCCTGAGACTGGGGAAATTCTTGGGGTGGGTGAGACTGTCGAGGAAAAAATCACTCGCGGCGATTTCACTCGTCAACAAGCCAATGCATTCAATCCGAGCAGGACTAAGGCAGAGGCATGGCCAATCAGATCAGATGGATCACTGGGAACATGGCAAGTAAAGCCCAGCAAGTTGCTTGAGCTCAAGCGCAAGGGATTCGTGAAGATCGGACGCTTTGATGAGGATCGAATCAGTTGGTCCGTCAACTATCTTAAGAGAGGCCCCATTTCAGAGATCGAGCGTGGTGAGTTGCTTGTTACAGGGTATGAGTGGGAGGGCGGGCCTGCGGTTCTTGAATACGCAGATCAGTCGGATGCGCCCAAGCGCGCTAAAACTGTCTGGCACCGTACTCTGCACGACGCCGGTACATACGGCTCCGGCCTAATTCGGCAAGTGCTTGGAAATCGAGCTTTTGAGTTTCCCAAGTCGCTTTACGCCGTTAAAGACACCCTCTCCACCATCTTAGGCAACAACCCCAAAGCGCTCGTCCTGGATTTCTTTGCAGGCAGTGGCACCACACTGAATGCTGTTAACCTGCTCAACGCCACCGATGGCGGCCAGCGGCGCTGCATCCTGGTCACCAACAACGAAGTCTCGGCGCTCAACGAGCAGACCAAGCTCAAGATCGAGAGCAAATCGGACAAGGTGTACCGGGTTAATCAGCTCATCACCATTGATGCGCATTTCGACGCGCCCCGGCTGGATGGCGGGCGCATCTATTTCATCAACACGCAGAAGCTGGCCGTCAATCAGCCGCTGACCAACCGTGGCGACGGACGGCAGCATTTGATCTGGGAAACGCTGACCAACACTGCGCGCGCTATTCCCGATCGCTTTTATGTGGTGATCGACGAGGCGCACCGTGGCATGACTTCGGGCAAGGGTGCGCAGGCTGCGCAGACCCTGATGCAGCGCTTCTTGTTGGGTTACCCCGAGGTTGGCCTGGTCAAGATGCCGATGGTGATTGGGGTGTCGGCCACGCCCAAACGATTCCTGGATTTGATCGCCAACGCTGAGCACACCGTGACCACGCACAAGGTGGCCGTGCCTGCTGAGGAGGTGCGCAAGTCTGGCCTGCTGAAAGACCGCATCCTGATTCATCACCCGGAAGCCGCCACCACGGCTGAGATGGCGCTTTTGGAAGAGGCGGCACGGCGCTGGGGGCAGATGACGGCCGCCTGGGGCGCGTACTGCCATGAAGAAAAAGAGCAAACCATCTGGCCGGTACTGGTGGTTCAGGTTGAGAACGGCTCAGAACGGCAACTGACCAAGACGGATCTTGGCGCAGCGCTGACCGTGATCGAGAGTGCCATTGGCCGTCGCCTGAACGAAGGCGAGGTTGCCCATGCGATGCACGACACGGGTGACCTGGACGTGGGCGGCCGCCGGGTGCGCAAGGTCGAAGCCTCGCGGATTGATGCGGACAAAAACATCGGTGTGGTGTTCTTCAAGACCAGCCTGTCCACCGGCTGGGATTGCCCGCGCGCCGAAGTGATGATGTCGTTCCGCCGTGCGGAGGACCACACCTACATCGCCCAGTTGCTGGGCCGGATGGTGCGCACGCCGCTGGCACGCCGCATCGAAAAAGATGCTGCGCTCAATGATGTGCATCTGTTTTTGCCCTACTTCGATACGGGGGCCGTGGAAAGCGTGGTGGCCTCGCTGCACAACGCGGAAGATGTGCCGCCCGCCGAAACCGGCTCCAGCCGCAATCTGGTGGTGCTCAAGCGGCGCGAAGGCTGCGAGTCCATCTTTGCGGCACTCGACGAATTGATCACCTACCGTGTGAATGCCGCTCGGGCGCAAAGCCCACTGCGCCGGTATATGGCCATTTCACGCAGTCTGACCATCGATGAGATTGATGACGATGCCTGGGGCCAAGCCAAGCAGCAGATCGTTGAGTGGATGGGGCAGCGGGTCGCCGCGATCAAGGCGGCAGGCCAGTTCGATGCTGCGGCCAAAGCGATCACGCAGGTTGGCCTGCGGACCTTGGCTGTCAATAACGGCTCTGGCGTAGCTGAGCCGACTGCGGACTATCACATCGACGCCTCGGACGTGGACATTGATCGGCTGTTTGAAGAGGCTGGGCGCGCCTTCAGTCACGGTTTGCAGATGGAGTATTGGCGCGCCCACGCGGATCGTGATGCGCTGGAAGTCAAGGTTGAGGCCATCGTTCTGGCTCGCAACGCGGCAGAAATGGCCAAGCTGGAATCAAAGGCAGAAGCGGCCTTCGATGCGCTTTACGATCAGCACAAAAAGGCCATCTACAAACTCAAGGAGCAGCGGCGCCTCAATTACGAGAAGCTGCGGCTGGCGACGGCCAAGCCTAACGAAGTGCCATGGCATTTGCCGGCATCCATCGACTTCAAGCGACTGCCGACTGATCCCCTCTGGGAGCGCCACCTGTATGTGGAAGGCAACGGCCAGTTCCGTGCTGAGCTCGGCACTTGGGAAGCCGGGGTGTTGAAGGAAGAACTGGCCAAGCCTGAAGTGGTTGGCTGGTTGCGCAATCTGGATCGCAAGCCGTGGTCACTGGAAATTCCGTATGAAACGGGTGGTGACGTGCGTCCGATGTTTCCGGATCTGGTCGTGGTACGCAAAAGCGGCAGCGAGTTCGTCATAGATATTCTGGAGCCCCATGACCCTAGCCTGAGTGACAACTTTGAGAAAGCCGTCGGGCTGGCAAAGTTTGCGGAAAAGCACGGCGCGCTGTTCGGGCGCATCCAACTGATCCGCAAACAGTCTTCCGCGGGTGGCGAGCATTTCGCGCGCCTGGAGATCAATCAGGCCGCCACGATTAAAAAGCTGTTGCTGATCACGAGTAATCCGCAGCTCGACGATCTGTTTGCTGTTGCATCCAAGTAATCCCAGGGAGTGGAAATGAGTTCAAGTAAAAAGGGGCAGATCGAGAGCGCCAAGATCGTCATTGGCGAGGTGTTCTCGCGTTTCTGGTTCCGCATCCCGGATTACCAGCGAGCCTATGTCTGGGGCAAAGATGAGATTTCCGAGCTGATCGATGATGTGAATTACGCCAGCGAGCACAACCCGGAAGGGCAGTACTTTCTGGGTTCTATGGTGCTGCGCAAGGCAACTCGCACCACCGACGGGGTGAGCTTTGAAGAGTACGAACTACTGGATGGCCAGCAGCGTCTGACCACGTTAATGCTGATGCTGGCCTGCATCCGTGACCGAGTGACGGATGACAAGCTTAAAGCCGCTTGCCGTGAAATGCTGTTCCAGGAAGAGAACAAGTGGAAGAAGATTCCCGGTCGCAATCGCATCGTCTATGACATTCGCGATAACGTTGGCACCTTCATCGAAAGTTACATCAAGACTGATGGTGGCTCTCAGAGCCCGGATTTGGTGGGCATCGCAGCCAGCAAGAACCTGTCGCTGTCGAATATGGCCGCAGGCTTGCAGACCATACATGCCAGTATTGATGACACCACCCGTTTTCCGTCTGAGGCAGACTTTGACCGCTTTGTGGGATATTTGCTGAACAACGCACTGTTCATCTATGTCTCCACCGAGGATCTGGACGACGCTTTCCGCCTGTTCACCATCCTTAACGACCGGGGCATCCCCCTGTCGAACAGCGACATCCTCAAGGCCAAAAACCTTGGCGCCATCAGCAAGGACAGTGAGCGCACCAAATGGGCCGAATACTGGGAGGAGGTCGAGGGCGAGATGGGTCGTGATGAATTCGACCGATTCCTATCCCTGGTGCGCACGATCTACGTGAAAGATAAGGCGCGCGAAGGTCTGCTCAAGGAATTCGACGAGCGCATCTACGGTGCCAAACCACCGTTGCTGGCGCTGGGCACTGACAGTTTTGAGGCTGTCAAAGCCTACAAGGACGCTTTCGACGAGGCAATCCAGTTTGATGGCCTGCCAACCAGCCTTGGCAACGCGTACCGCAACCGCATCAACGTGATGCGCCGTGGCTTGCCTGCCACCGATTGGATTCCACCGGTGCTGGCCTGGTATCGCAAATTCAAGGCTCAGAAACTGCTCGATCTGATCGAGCGCATCGATAACAAATTTTCGGCCGACTGGATTGTGCAGCTGACACCAACCCAGCGGATCAGCAACATGAACGAGGTGCTCAAGGCCATCGAGTCAGCCAGGACTCCAGACGAGGTCTTGGCCAGCAGGGTTTTCGATTTCGACTCTAAGCAGCTGATGGATCTGCTCGACGGTGCGATCTATGGGCGGCGCTTTGCCAGGTATGTGCTGTTGCGTTTGGAATATCTGCTGGCCAGTCATGCCGCACCCTTGAACTTGCCCGACGAGATCAGCGTCGAGCACATTCTGCCGCAGACACCGGGCAAAGCCAGCCAATGGCTCAAGGATTTCACCGATGCGCAGCGTGAGGTATGGCTTCACCGGCTCGGCAACCTGATGCTTCTGTCACGACGTAAGAACACGTCGCTGGGCAACCTGGACTTTGCCGATAAACGGGTGCGTTACTTCGAGGACCGAGTTGAAAGCTTGCCAAACTCCCAGCGTCTCCTGGCCTTGGGTACCTTCACTCTGGGTGATCTAGAGGTGCGGCATAAGGATTTGCTGAATCGTCTGGCCGGGTCATATGGGATCAAAGCATGACTCCGCAGCTGGTGGGCGGGAACTGGATTCTCGTTTGTATGTTTGCGACGGAGTTCTTGGCCCCGACTTTTAAACACAGCGCAACGATTCGGCCCAGGGAGTGAAGCGCGTGGCAACGAAGAAAACTCCGAAATCGACCCCCAGCTGGAGCGACGTTAAAACCAAACTGGCCGACTTCGACCGCGCTGGCCTGATGGGGCTTGTGCAAGACCTGTACGCCGCCAGTAAAGACAACCAGGCATTCCTGCACGCCCGCTTCGGACTCGGCGAAGATGTGCTCAAGCCCTACAAGGCCGCCATCGACCGCTGGCTCTGGCCCGACGTGTTCAAGAACCAGGATACCTCGGTAGCCAAGGCGAAAAAGGCTATTTCGGATTACAAGAAAGCTGTCGGGCAACCCGACGGACTTGCGGAACTGATGGTGTTTTACTGTGAGCGTGCAGCCGGGTTCAGCAACGACATTGGCCTGCAGGACGAGGGATACTTCGACGCACTGGTGCGAATGTTCGAACAGGCCTTGAAGGCGATTGCCGCATTACCCGATGCGGCGCGATCCACGCTCTGGGGACGTCTGTGCGTGGTTCGAAACATCAGCCACAACTTTGGTTACGGCGTAGGCGACGATATGGATGAGTTGCTTTCCGAGTACGGGGTCGATGACTGAACGGACAGCTCTCTCAACTTTGCAGGCCGAAAACGCCCGCCTGATCGCGCTTCTTGAATCCCACGGCATTGAGTGGCGTGCGCCGCAATCAGCTATCGTTGTGGCGAGGGAGCCGGAACCGTCCCGGCTTTCCACTGCCGAAAAGGTGGCGCTGTTCCGCCGTCTGTTTCGAGGCCGCACCGATGTCTATCCAGTTCGATGGGAAGGCAAGACCTCAGGCAAGTCGGGCTACG
>Ga0207868_1000063_pt1 | contig 144731 bp, 122 predicted proteins | sample Passage237B_FD_187370 | JGI IMG/M metagenome (GOLD analysis project Ga0207868, IMG submission 187370) | Cellulose adapted compost microbial communities from Newby Island Compost Facility, Milpitas, CA, USA - Passage2 37B (SPAdes) (version 3) ...
GATGCGGCGGCGAGCGGCCGTGCGGCGCTGGGCAGGCGGGCGCGAAGCCTCGTGCGTCCGCCTGTCCCCCTGGGCCTGCGCAGGAGGATCCGCGACGGCCTCTTCTATGCGCGCCGCGGCGCGCTGTCCGAGGTGAGCCGCCGCTGGAAGTCCAGGCGCCGGCCGTGAGCGATCCGATCTGGGAGGCCGCCGCTCGGCTGCGGCCTCGGGGCGCCGCTCTGGCGCGCCGCATCCTCGCCTTCGCGGGAATCCCGTTCCTGTCGCTCGTGGCACCGTTCATCTTCCTGCCGGTGCTGGCACGCCTGGCGAGCGTCGACGTGTGGGTCGCCATCGCCGTGGGCCAGTCCCTGGGCGGCCTTGCGGCGCTTGTGGCGGGCCTGGGATACACGACGCTCGCGCCGCCGACGGTCGCGCGCGCCATGCAGGCGCGCCGCCGTCGCATCCTCGCGACGAGCCTGCATGCGCGCTTCCCGCTGTGGCTCGTGAGCGCGGCCGTGGTGGCCGTGGTCGCGGGAATCGTGGCGCCCGACTCCGCTCGCGTCGAGGCCGCGACGATGGCCGTCGCGATGAGCCTCGCCGCCTTGGCGCCCACCTGGTTCTGGATCGGCAGCGGCCGGGCGCGACCCATTGTGATGCTCGAGGTGATGCCGCGCATGGCGGCGACGCTCGCGGCGACCGGCATCCTCCTGCTGGACGGCTCTCCCCTGTGGTACCCCGTGCTCCTCGTGGTCGCGATGGCGGTCGCGCCGCTCGTCGTCTACACCCGTTACGCGCGCGACGAGATCCGCGTGGTGGACCGCGACGACGTCCGCACGGTGTGGCGCGAGCACCCGCCGGCACTCGTGGCGGAGGTCGCAGGCGGCCTGTACAACATCCTTGCCGTGACGATCGTGTCCGCGGTCACGCCCGTGGCCGCCGCCGCCCGCTTCGTCGCGGGCGACAAGGCATATCGCATCGGCCAGTACACGGTGTCCGCGCTGGGCAACGCCCTGCAAGGCTGGGTGGTCGAGCGCGACGAGGAGCGCTTCGTCGCGCGCTTCCGCCTCGCCGTGGCACTCCACGTGCTGCTCGGCGCGACGGGCCTGGTGCTCATGGCCACGCTGGGCGCGTGGGCGACGACGCTGATCTTCGGCGACGAGGTCGCGATCGACGGCTCGACGGCGACCGGATTCGGCGTCGCGTTCCTGGGCGTGGCGCTCGGGACCGTCTTCGGCCGCATCGGCCTCATCGCCATGGGAGCGCGCACCGCCTACATGGCGTGCGTCCTGGCGGCGTCCGCCGCTGGCGTGGCCGGGCTGGTCGTGGGAGGCCTCGCTGCTGGTGCGGCAGGAGCCGCATGGGGCCTCGGCATCGTCGAGCTCGCCTCGGGGCTGGCCCAGGCGCTCGCACTCGCGGCGGTGTGGCGACGCCGCGCACGCGCTGGCGCGCTGCTGCCGGCCGCGGAGTGAGACCGGCCGACGTCAGGCCGCAGTGCCGATGACGCGGTAGGCGATGCCCGGCCAGCGGTCCGCCGAGGACACGCGACGGCCGTCGACGAACGCCGTGATGCCCGGCAGATCGGCGGGACCCAGGCCGCGGTACTCGGCGTGGTCGGCCTGGACGATCGCCGCGTCGGCCTCCTCGCCCAGGTGGTACGGCGTGAAGCCGTAGTGAGCGAGCTCCTCGTCGGTATACATCGGATCGTGGACGAGGGGCTGCGCGCCGCGCGCCGTGAGGGCGTCGACGGTGGCGAAGACGCCGGAGAACGCGGTCTCCTTGACGCCGCCGCGGTACGCGGCGCCGAGCACGACCACGCGGGCGCCCTTGAGGTCGCCGTACACGCCCTCGAGCAGGCCCACGGTGTAGTCGGGCATGCCGGCGTTCGCGGCCCGGGCGGCGGCGACGACGGTGGCGGCAGGGTCGTTCCACAGGTACAGGCGCGGGTAGACCGGGATGCAGTGGCCGCCCACGGCGATGCCGGGCTGGTGGATGTGGCTGTACGGCTGCGAGTTCGAGGCCTCGATGACCTGGTACACGTCGATGCCGTTCTCTGCCGCGAAGCGGGCGAACTGGTTGGCCAGGCCGATGTTGACGTCGCGGTAGGTGGTCTCGGCGAGCTTGGCGAGCTCGGCGGCCTCGGCGGAGCCCAGGTCCCACACGCCGTTGGGACGCGCGAGGTCGGGACGCTCGTCGAAGTCGAGCACGGCCTCGTAGAACTCGACGGCGCGCTTGGCGCCCTCGGGCGACAGGCCGCCCACGAGCTTGGGGTAGCGGCGCAGGTCCTGGAACACGCGGCCCGTGAGGACGCGCTCGGGGGAGAAGACGAGGTGGAAGTCCTTGCCCTCCGTGAGGCCGGAGATCTCCTCGAGCATGGGCTTCCAGCGGTTGCGCGTGGTGCCGACGGGGAGGGTCGTCTCGTAGGCGATGAGGGTGCCAGGGGTCAGGTGCTCGGCGAGCGACCGCGTCGCGGCGTCCATCCAGCCGAAGTCGGGGCGCGCCTCGTCGTCGACGAAGAGCGGCACCACGAGGACCACGGCATCGGCGCCGGGGACGGCGTCGGCGTAGTCGGTGGTCGCGCGCAGACGGCCCGCCGGCACGAGCTCGCTGAGCTTCTCCTGCAGGTGCGCCTCGCCCGGGAAGGGCTCCTTCGCCTGGTTCACGAGGTCGACGGTCGTGGGGTTGACGTCGACGCCCACCACGTCGTATCCCTTGGACGCGAATTGGACGGCGAGGGGGAGGCCAATCTTGCCGAGGGCGATGACTGCGATCTTCACGGCTCGATCCTACTTGCCGCTAGGGGGCCTCTTCGGCGCGGAGGTCCCGCTCCGAGCGGGCCCCCGGCGCGGGAGGGCCGGATGCCGCGATAGCGTGATGCCACTATGAGCACCGACCGCCGCCCGACGTCGATCCGCACGGCAGCGCGCTGGATCCTCACGCCCCTGATCGCGTTCATCGCCTTCGTCGCGTGGGGCTTCGCGTCGCCCGTGGGCGCCGGACCCGACGATGACTTCCACCTTGCCAGTATCTGGTGCGCCAACGGCGGCAGCATCTATTGCGAGCCGGGGTCCGAGTGGGACACGCGCGTGGTCTCGGTGGGGTTCAAGAAGCCGTTCTGCTTTGTGGCTCAGGCCGAGGAGAGCGCGGCGTGCCAGGTGGGCTCGTGGCCCAAGCCGGGTGGCGAGACCTTCGAGACGGATCGCGGCAACTTCTACGGCGAGTACCCGCCCGTGTACTACGCGACGATGCGCCTGCTGGCAGGGCCCGATGTCGAGGTAAGCGCCATGACGATGCGCATTCTCAACGCCGCACTGGTGGTGGGCCTCGCGACCGCGCTCGCGGCGCTGCTGCCTGTTGCGAGGCGTCGCACGCTGCTGTGGGGATGGCTCGTCGCTCTGGTGCCGCTCGGCATGTTCATCATCCCCTCGAACAACCCCAGCGGCTGGGCCCTCATGGGCATCGGCACCGCCTACCTGGCGCTTCTGGGCTGGTTCGAGACCGTGGGTCGCCGCCGCTGGGCGCTGGGGGCCCTGTACCTCGTCGGCGTCCTCATGGCTGCTGGTGCGCGTGGCGACGCCGCCGTGTACGTCATCGGCGCCACCGGCATCGTCATGCTGCTGACGATCGCCAAGGAGCGCTCGTGGCTGCTTGGCGCGATCCTGCCCGCGATGGGCCTGATCATCGCCGGCGTGTTCTTCGCCACGTCGGGGCAGGCCGTCCTCGCGACGCCTGACGCGAGCGGCGGCAGCGAGCTGTCGCTGTCGGGGCAGGGCGTCGGCCTCGTGGACGGCAGCGCGGGTGATGATCCCGTTGGTCGCCCCACAGGCTTCGCGCTCGCCGCATACAACCTGCTCATGCTGCCGTTCGTGTGGACGGGGGTCTGGGGCACGTGGGGCCTGGGCTGGCTCGACACCATGATGCCGGCGGTGGTGCCGTGGGCCGCGGCCGCCGCTTTCATCGTGGTGGCCTTCGCCGGGCTTGGTCTCATGACGTGGCGCAAGGCGATCTCGGTGGCGGGCGTGCTCGCCGTGCTCGTGGTGCTTCCCGTGTACGTCCTGACCGTGGACCACTACATGGTGGGCGAGCACCTGCAGCCGAGGTACCTGCTGCCGCTCATCACGCTGCTGGCGTTCGTCCTCGTCACGGAGCCCGGGGGGAGGCTGCTGCGCTTCACGCGCATCCAGACGTTCGCGATCCTGGGCGCGCTCGTCATCGCCAACACGATCGCGCTGCACATGAACATCCGGCGCTATGTCACCGGCGCGGATCAGCAGGGTCCCAACCTCGACGCTGGCGCCGAGTGGTGGTGGGACGGCTTCGTGACGGGACCCAGCGGGCTGTGGATCATCGGCTCGCTCGCCTTCGCGGGCATGCTCGTGCTCCTGTGGCCCGAGCTTCGCCGCACCGACGAGGTGCTGCAGACCGTCCGCTGACGGCGCACCGCTGGGCTAGCGGTGCGCCGCGGAGACCTTCCGGACGTCCGGGTGGTTCTCGTAGATGCGGGGCGCGTTGTTGACCGCCTGGATCGCGGCGGTGAAGTCCACGCCCACCACGTCGAGGTACCACTTGAGGTTGGGGTAGCGCGGAGCGTTCTCCTCCTCGCACAGGGCCAGGGCCTCCTCACGGGTGAGGTCGCCCTCACGCACCTGGTTGGAGCGGAAGGTGTCGTGCTCGGTGAAGCCCGCGATCGTGTAGTACGCGTAGTTGTAGAACGCCGCGGTGCCGTCGCCGATGCGCCACGTGGTGTTCGTGTCCGGCGCGTGCTCCCAGTCGTACTCGTCGTCGAGCGTCTTCTCGATGAGCTTCTCGTCCCAGCGCCAGTAGTCGAAGATGTGGAAGTAGTCCGACTTCTCCGTGAAGCTACGGTAGTACTCGCCGGAGAGCGTGTCCCACAGCGAACGGTTGAAGTAGCCGGGGCTCTGCAGCATGGCGCGGAAGCGCAGCGACTGGTAGCGCAGCTGCTTCATGGCGCCGTGGCTGTAGACGCGGACCTCGGCGAAGTCCGGCGGCACCCCTAGGAAGCCGGCCTTGAAGTGCGTCACCTCGAGCGGGTTGATGCCCCACAGGTTGAGCGTGACGCCGGTCTGCTGCTTGATGGTCTCGATGTGGCGGAAGAAGTGCTTGTCGCCTGCGGTCAGGACGCTGAGCATGCCCAGGTGCGGCGACTTGATCCACGCGTTGAGGTTGCGGCGGATGTAGTCGCGCTTCTTGGTGATGTCCGCGGCGACGATGATGTTCTCCACGCCGAGCTTGGAGGACATGCGGCTGATGTTGCGACGGCCCAGGTCCGTCACCATGCCCCAGTCGTAGGTGTAGGTGATGGGGCGCAGGCCCAGCTCGTGGATGATCAGGTGCAGCGCGTAGGAGCTGTCACGGCCGCCGGAGAAGGGCACGAGCACCTCGTCGCCCGATGCGCGGCGGTAGGGCTCGATGAGCTCGAAGAGCTCCTCCTTGGGGCGCGGGTGGTTGCGCGGACGGTAGTTGTGGCAGTAGTTGCACACGCCGTCCTCGTCGAAGGCGATGAACGGCATCGTCTCCGGGAGGATGCACTTGGTGCAGCGGCGCAGCTCGGGCTTGGGGTAGACGAGAAGCTTCTCCTCCTCGGCCGACTGGCCCAGGCCGGGCACCAGGTCGATGTTGCGGCTCTTCCACTCCTTGAGCGCGATGTCGCCGTCCTGCTGCGGCACGTCCAGGGTGACGGAGCCGCGCACCTGCTGGATGTTCTCGGCGCCGATGAGGCGCAGCGGGTAGGACTCCGAGGAGAACACGGTGCCGCCGGAGATCTCGCCCACGTAGAGGCTGCCGTTGTTCGAGAACAGGATGAGCTTGCCCAGGTGCGGCACCAGCGCGGCGCACGCGACGATGCCCTCCGTCAGCTCGAGGACCTTCTCGCCGGCCGTCTCCACCGTTCCGCCGTTGTCGAGGTGCCACGCAATGATCGCGGGGATGGTCTCGGTGTCGATCGTCAACTCAGGCTTCTTCCCGATGGCGTCCCACACGGCCTTCTCGTTGACGACGATGCCGTTGTGGATGACGGTGACGCCGTCGCGGATCACGGGCTGGTTGTGCGCGGTGCCGTTGGTGACCAGGCGCGAGTGGCCGAAGAAGAAGGAGCCCAGCTTGGGGGCTCGCTTCAGCAGCCAGCCGATGGGGTAGTCGGCGCGGTAGGCCTGGTAGGCGCCATCGCGGTGCACCACCAGACCGCTCGAGTCACGGCCGCGCTGCTGCGCGTGCTTGACGAGCGCTTTCGCCGCCGACGAGGCGAGGTCGTCGGGTCCGACGAAGCCGAAGATTCCGCACACAGATGACGCTCCGATTCCGGGGGAGTCCGCATCCGCACGATGCGACACCGCCCCCTAAGCCCAACAATGATGCCACGCGGTGCGCTCAGTGACGCAATGCGCTCGCGCGGCGGCGGGCCCGATGTCGCGGGGAGACGCTCCGATATGATTGCGCGGTGCCTCGTTCGTCCGAGACCGCGCCGCGACGGGCGCTCGTCATCTGCTACTCGCCCATTCGCAACGACGCTCGCGTCACCAAGCAGATCCGCTGGCTGGAGGGCGCGGGCTACACGGTGGACGTGCTCAGCCGCGGCCCCGAGCACCCCGATGCCACAGGGCGAGCCTTCATCATCACGGAAGAGACCAAGCGCCTCAAGCTCATCGCGTTCGCGTTCCTGCCGCCCAAGCTGCGCTTCAAGCTGACGGTCGCCCGCCACATGCCCGACGCGGAGCTCGCGGATCAGCGTTGGGACCTCATCGTGGTCAACGACCACCACCTGTTGCCGTGGGCAGTCGAGGCGCTCCAGGGCAAGTCGGATGGCCCCGTGGTCCTGGACCTGCACGAGCTGTATGCCGACAACGGCACGGACCTGGTCTACCGCCTTCTCATCGCGCGCTACGACGACTGGCTGCTGACCTTCATCGACGATCCGGTCTTCACCAAGCACCTCACGGTCGCGGAGGGGATCGCGGACATCTATCGCGACGACTACGGCCTGCCTCGCCCCGGCGTGATCCGCAACATCGCGACATACGAGGAGCTCGAGCCCTCGCCCGTGGATCCCGACGACATCGTCCTGGTGCACCACGGCTACGCGGCCGTCGAGCGCGGCATCGACATCATGCTCGACGCGATGCTCGAGGCCGACGAGCGCTTCTCTCTTGTGCTCATGGTGCTCGGCGACGACCGCTCGCTGGCGCCCCTGCGCGAGCACCCGGCGGTGAAGTCAGGCCGGGCCCGCTTCCGCGAGCCGGTGGGCGTGGACGAAGTCGCCCGCGCGCTCAACGAGTACGACCTCGAGCTCATCTTCTTCCCCCCGCGATTCCCCAACAACAAGTTCGCGCTGCCCAACAAGTTCTTCGAGGCCGTTCAGGGCCGCCTGGGCATCGTCATCGGCGACAGCCCGGAGATCGTGCCGTTCGTGCGCGAGCGCGGACTCGGCCTGGTGGTGGACGGGTGGACAGGCTCCGACCTCGCCAAGGCGCTCAACGCCCTGACGGCGGAGCAGATCGCCGAGTTCAAGCGGGCCTCGCACCGCTCCGCCCGCGACCTGTCGACGGTGGGCGAGGGCCCGCGCTTCCTGCAGCTGATCGGCGCCTAGGCGCCGCGGCGCGTGGCGATCCGGAGGCACTCGTCCACGACGCGCGCCGCGATGTTCGTCAGCGAGTAGCGCGTCGCCGACTCCTGCGCTATCGCCGCCCGCTGGGCAGGCGGCAGGGGCTTGTCCGCGAGCGCGATCATCGCCCTTGCCACGGCATCGGCGTCATACTCGACGGCGACCCCGGCCTCCGGATGGCCCACCTCCTGCAACAGGTCGATCGTGGGTCCGATGCCCGCGTACACGACCGGGCAGCCAGCGGCGAGCGAGGAGTAGACCTTGGTCGCGACCGCGTACTCGTTGGCGGGCACGGGCGCGAGGCTCGCCACGGACGCCGTGGCGCCCGCGAGGATCGTGGACAGCCGCGCCGGCGGGATGGGCCCATGGAAGGCGACGTGGGAGCCGACGCCCGCCGCATCGGCCTGCGCCCGCAGGCGCTCGCGGTCCTCGCCGTTGCCGTAGAACTCGAGCCGCGCATCGGGGTGGGTCTGGATGACCGTCGTCATGGCGTCGATGAAGATGCCCGCGCCGTGCCACTCGGAGTAGGTGCCGGCGTAGACGAAGCGCGGCGGGTCGGCGGGCCGCTGGCCGTCGTAGCGGAAGTCCTTGGTGTCCGCGCCGAAGCCGATGGGCAGGGCGGGTGCGGTGACGCCCACCGCTCGCAGGCGGGCGGTGAGCGGCTCGTGGGCGGTGAAGAGCATGCGCGCGCCGTTGAGGCCCCAGCGCTCGAGGGCGCGCAACGGACGGATGACGAGCGGGTTGGTGGTGACGAGCTCCGCAGCCTCCGCCCAGTAGTCGGCGGCGCGCACCACGTAGGGGGTGCGACGCAGCGCGGAGATCACGCGGACCACGCCTACCGTGGTGGGCGGAGGCTCGACGATGTAGAGGTCGGCGCGACGGGAGAACAGCAGGCGGAATGCGAGAGGGATGTCAAAGCTCATGTAGCTGACGTATCCGCGCACGTAGTCCTGCTTGTCCCTGACGACGCGCGCCCGGCGGATGTCGACGCCAGGCGGGTCGTCGATGGCGAGGCCGCGCGGCGGGCGCGTCGTGAGGATCGTGACGTCGTGGCCGCGGTCCCGCAGTTCCTCCGCCCAGGTGCGCAGGATGCCCGATGCGGCGGAGACCTCCGGACCGAAGATCCTGGTCGCGATGACGGCTCTCATGGCCGTGCGGCCAGCAGGCGCGCGACGAGCTCGCCCTGGACCTTCATGTCCGTCTCGCTCGACAGCTCGCGCGCCGCGGCGTCGGAGGCCCGCTTGAAGCGCTCGACGTCCTCGGCCGTCAGGCCCTGGAGCGCGTCGACGAGGCTCTGGGCGGTGGTGCCGCTCGTGATGACGCCCAGGCCGTATCGGCCGATGTGGTCGTCGATCTCGGGAGCGGGAGAGAACACGAGGCCCAGGCGCGCCTGCACGAAGTCGAAGAACTTGTTGGGCAGGTGGTACAGGTGGCTGCGGGTCTGGATCGGGTAGAGGAACACGCCCAGGTCGTACTGGTTGAGCGTCGTGGGCAGCGTCTCCGGCGGGACCGGGTCGTGGACCGTGACGCGGGGCGAGGAGGCGGCGCGCTGCTTGATCTCGGCAAGGTGGCCGCCGGGAACCTCGAGCAGGTACAGGTCGAGCGTGTAGCGCTCGCCCAGGAGCTCGACGGCCTCGATGAGCTCCATGATGTTGCGCTCGACGTCGGCGGTGCCCGAATGGACCAGGCGGATGCGGTCCGGGTCCACGGGGCTGGGCTTGAGGTCGGACATCGGGCCCGCGTTGCGCACCGTCTCCGTCGGGATGCCGAAGGTCTCGGCGTACAGGTTGGACAGGCCGGCGCTCACGCTCGTCACGGCCGCCGCTCTGGGCAGGTACTTGCGGCACAGGTGCGTCTGGTGCGGCGCGACCAGGAGACGCCACACCAGGATCGTGGAGCGCTCCTCGGGAGCCCACTCGTGCATGTCCGCGTACACGGGGGCGTCGCCCGCCGCCGCGAAGGCGAGGGGGAGGGCGCGCGCGTCGTTGGCGACCACGAGGTCGTACGGGCCCGATGCGAGGACCTCGTCGAGCACGGCGCGCTCACCGGGGGCGGTGAGCTCCACCGCGTTGTGCGCGCGCAGCGCCAGGCGCAGCACGCCGAGCGGGGTCTGGGGGAGGGAGGCGGCGGAGTCGGGCACTCGGATGTGGCGCGCGACGTCGTGGGGCACCTCGCCGTAGCCGACCGTCGTGACCTCACCGTGGCGCTGGAGCACCTCGATCTGACGCAGGACGCGGGCGTCGGCGTGGATCGGGGAGAAGGAGACGCAGAGGATGCGGGGCTTGACGGGGCTCACTGCCGATCCTTGGTCTTTCCGTGAGGCATGGCGATGAGTCTACGCACGGCGGGGACGAGCGCAGCCGCGATGCGCCGCCGAGCGCGTGACCGCACGCGGGTATCGTTTCAGCGAGTGCGCAGCGTCCGCACGCCCACGGAACCGTCTGGAGTCTTCTTGTGAAGCAGGTACTCGCCCTCTACCGCGAGGTCGTGGCGGCGTTGCCTGCGGGTGGGCACCGTTTCCTTTGGACGTACTCGTGGCTGCTCGCGTCTCTTGCTGTCTTGGACGCCGCTGCCTTGGGCTTGCTCGCCGCGCTCATCAGTCCTGTGTCGGCGGGCGAGGACGTGTCTCTGCCCGTTTTCGGGAGGCTCGATGATCTCGGTCTCGCCGTGGCGATCTTCGCAGTGTGCGCCCTGCTCGTTCTCAAGAGCGTTCTCGCCCTTGCGGTGACCTACTGGGCCACTCGCCGCATTCCCCGTCACGAGCTCGCGGTGGGCAGCCGGCTCTTGCGCGCATATCTCGCGGCCCCGTGGCGCGAGCGTTTGCGTCGGAACTCGACGGAGATCACGCGCTTCACCGACTCCGGTGTTGACGCGATGATCAACGCCTTTGTCATGCCCGGCGCGACGCTGCTCGCGGAGGTGGTGACCCTGCTCGTGGTCGTAGCCACTCTCGCCGTCGTCCAACCTGTGATCGCTCTCGTCACGCTCGTGTACCTGCTGTGCCTGGGAGTGTTCGTGTTCCTCTGGATAGCGAAGCGTGCTCGGGCGGCGGGCGAGGTCAACGTCGAGAACACCTTGCGTGCCTCGCGGCTCATTCTTGAGGTGATCGCTGCCATGAAGGAAGTGACCCTGCGCCGCAAGGAGGACGAGGTGGCCGATGTCATCTCTGAAGCGCGCAATGCAAGCGCCCGGGCGCGGGCGCGGATCGCGTTCTTCGGTGAGCTGCCTCGGTATGCGTTGGAGACGGGCCTCGTCGGCGGCTTTCTTCTCATCGGAGGTGTGGGGTACGCGCTTGGCGGGCTCGAACAAGCTGTGGCAGCGATTGGCCTGTTCGCGCTCGCTGGTTTTCGCGTGGCACCCGCCGTGATCCGCTTCCAGGGCCAGGTGTCGCTCATGATCGCCAACGCGGCGTACCCGAGGCAGATCATCGATGAGCTGGCCTCGGTCGAGGAGGCGACGCTTCGAGCCGACCGCGGGATGGGTCTTCTCCCCCCATCGCCCACTTCGCTCGTCTTCAAGGATGTGGCCTTCGCGTATGCAGACGATGCCCGCCCAGCACTCGAGGGCGTGAACGTGAGCCTGCCGTTAGGAGCGTTCATCGGCATCGTCGGGGCATCGGGCTCGGGCAAGTCCACGCTCGCGGATCTCGTCATGGGACTGCTGGAGCCGACGGAGGGTGACATCTTCGTCGACGACGTGCCTCTTGCCACGGTCCGACGGGAGTGGCGCGCCAGAGTCGGCTACGTGCCGCAAGACGTCACTGTCATCGACGCGAGCATCGCTCAGAACGTGGCTCTTACATGGGGCGACGACTTCGACCGCGAGCGGGTCCAGGAGGCGCTCGTGCGCGCGGACCTGTGGGATATGGTCGCCGACCGCCCTGGCGGCATGGACGCACCGGTGGGCGAAAGGGGCCTGGCTCTTTCCGGCGGCCAACGTCAACGGCTCGGCATCGCTCGTGCCCTCTACGCTGACCCTCTGATCCTCGTGCTCGATGAGGCGACGAGTGCGCTCGATACCCAGACCGAGGCGAACATCACGTCAGCGATCGACGCGATCCAGGGCGATGTGTCGAAGATTGTCATCGCCCACCGCCTTGCCACGGTCCAGCGAGCCGATGTGCTCGTCCTCCTGAGTGCAGGGCGGGTGCAGGGGGTGGGCACGTTTGCTGAACTTGTCAGGCGCCACCCAGCCTTTGCCCGCCAGGCGCAGCTTGCAGGCCTCATACGTGATAGCGGTGGTCGCATATGAAGGCGACGCTCCGTCTGTACCTCGACATGCTCTCGGCCCTGCCTGAGGGTGGTCGTCGATTCGTGCTCGCCTACGCACTGCTGCTGGCTTCACTGGCCGTGTTCGATGCGGCCGCTCTCGGGTTGCTCGCAGCAGTCGCGGGTCCCGTCGCTGCCGGAACCACGGTGAGTCTGCCCATCGTGGGAGAACTGGGCACGACCGGCGTGGTCGTCGCCGTGCTCGTCATCTGCGCACTCATGATCGTCCGCGGTGCGCTCGCGACGGGTGTGCTGTGGTGGGCCATGCGCCGCACACCACGGTACGAGGTTGCGGTGGGTGACCGCCTCCTGCGGGGGTTCCTCGTTACACCGTGGCGCGATCGCGTGCGTCAGAGCTCCGCTGAAGTGATGCGCCTGGCTGACACAGGCGTCAACACCGCAATCAACGCTTTCGTCATCCCGGGAGCGAGCCTGATCGCTGAGCTCGTCACCCTCGTTGTCGTGTTCGCGACGCTCGCATTCGTGGAGCCCGTCATCGCTGTGACAGCTATCGCGTACCTCGCGATCCTCGGGGCCATCCTTTTCGTCTGGATCGGGCGTCGCGCCCGCCGCGCCGGCGAGATCAACGTCCGCAACACGTTACGGACGTCCCGGCTGGTACTTGAGGTTATCGGCGCGATGAAAGAGATCACCCTGCGCAACAAGGAACCCGAGGTCGCCGACCTCGTCGACGAGGTGCGCACGCACAGCGCTCGGGCCCGCGCGAACGTCGGCTTCCTCGGTCAGGTCCCCCGCTACACCCTTGAGGCTGGCCTCGTCGGCGGCTTTGTGCTTGTCGGCGGAGTAGGCATGGTGCTTGGCGGCATCGAGCAGGCAGTGACGGCGGTGGCGCTCTTTGCGCTTGCAGGCTTCCGCGTAGCTCCCTCTGTGATCCGGTTCCAGACGGTGCTGTCGTCAATGATGTCGGTGCAGCGCTACCCCCAACTTGTGCTTGCTCAGCTGAATGCGCCGCATCTCGCATCTGATGCTCGCGTGGTGGAGTACCGTGAACTCCCCGAGGACGCGGCAGGGATCGTGTTCGACGAGGTCACGTTTCGCTACGAGGAGGGTGCCGCACCTGCAGTAGAGGGTGTCTCGTTGGAGATCCCGTTCGGCTCCACGGTCGCGTTCGTTGGCGCCTCGGGCTCGGGCAAGTCCACACTGATCGACCTTCTGCTTGGTCTTCTCGAGCCTGACTCCGGCTCTGTCGCAGTAGGCGGTGTGCCGCTGAAGGAGGCGGGCGACGCCTGGCGCGCGCGCGTTGGTTATGTTCCGCAGGAGGTTGCCATCTTCGACGCGTCCATTGCGCAGAATGTAGCCCTCACGTGGAGCTCGGACTTCGACGAGGAGCGCGTGGAGCGCGCGCTCAGGCAGGCACAGCTCCAGGAGTTTGCACGGGCTCGCGAAGGAGGCATACACGCCCGTGTGGGTGAACGCGGAATGGCGCTGTCGGGCGGTCAGCGTCAGCGCCTGGGCATCGCGCGAGCGCTCTACGCAGAGCCGCTGGTGCTCGTCATGGATGAGGCAACGAGTGCACTGGACACACATACGGAACGCCAAGTAACGGAGGCGCTTGCCGGAATAGGGGCCGGAGTAACCAAGGTCATCGTGGCGCATAGGCTGGCGACCATTCGCGATGCCGATCAGATCTTTTTCATGCGCGACGGTGAGGTCGTGGCCAGTGGCACATTCGAAGAGCTCGCGCGCACTGTTCCCGATTTTGCGCGCCAGGCTGATCTGGCCGGGTTGCTCTAGACAAGTGCAATCAACGAGGCTAGCGCCCCACCGCCCCGACGACGACCTCCACGTCGGCGTCGCACGTGCCCGCCAGCCACGCCGCAGCATCGGCATCGCTGGTCTCCACCACGAGTCCTCCGGCCACGCGGGCCAGCCGGCACACCTCCTCGGCCTCCTCGTGGAAGTTCGCGAGCATCCATAGCTCGCTCGCCGCGGCGCCGTCGCCGCGCAGGATCGCGCGCTCGCGCTCGAGGTGGATGAGCCAGAACGCGGCGCGGTAGTCGTTGGCCAGGTCGCTGCGCCAGGGGATCGTCAGCGTCTGGGCGTCCGCGCGCTCGGCGACGGCATCGGGCACCGCGCTGGGGGCATGGCCCTCGTCGGGCAGGTCGTCCTCGACCAGGATCACCACGGGCAGACTGTTGCGCAGGAACGCCGCCTGGTCCGGCGCCCACCAGCTGCCCAGACCCAGGCTCACGGCGATCACGAGGGCCACGCCCCCGCGCGCACCCCACCGCAGCCAGGTCGCACGCATCCCTGTCGCGGCCACCAGCGCGACGGGCACGGCCGTGGTGAGCACCACCGCGGTCGCGAGCCAGGCGTACTTGTGCGGGTAGTACGTCCACGGCCCGGTGAGCTGACCCGCGAGCGCCAGGATGCCTGCTTGGCCCACGAGGGCGCCGACGCCGATGCCGGCCAGCCCGAGGCCCGTGCGGTCGCGGCGCAGGGGCGTCAGCCCCAGCGCGCCGAGTAGGACGATCACGGCGGCCGCGAGCATGGGCTTGGGGAACTCGGCGAGACCGCCGGCGATGGTGAGCGAGCTGCGGGCGTCGCGGACGAGCGGGTAGGAGAACAGCGCCGCGACCGGAGCCACGACGATCACGCCGGCCACGAGCGCGACGCGCACGCGCACCGACAGCTCACGCCACCCGCGCGCAGCCACAAGCCCGTGGGCGACGCCCAGCGCCGCCGGGAAGATGGCCAGCGGGCTCCACGTCAGCACCAAGAGCACCGCCGCGAGCGCCTGCAGCACGAGGCCGGTCCACGGCCTGCGGACGAACGCCAGGTAGGACGCGACAGCGGCCAGCAGGAGCACCAGGCTCACGTGGGCGTTGATGAAGCCGAACTTCACCGGATAGCCCGTCCAGAACCACCCGAGCGGCAACACCGACGTCCCGGCCACGGCCAGGCGTGCGGCCCAGCCTGCGAGCGTCCCGGCGGCACGCACGATGCCGTGGGCCACCACGCCCGCCAGGAGGGCCGCGGCGACGATGAGCGTCGCCCATGTCCCGGCGTAGGCCGTGAGGTCGTGGACGAACAGCTCCCGTGCGCCCGATGTCGGACGTCCCACGGCGGCGGTCGCCGTGACGAGCGCGGGGGTGAGGGGAACGGGGTTGTTGAGCGGCGGCGGCTCGAGCCCGCCCGCAGCGTAGATGAGTCGTGCCTCGGTGAGCTGCGATGCCGAGTCTCCCAGCATGGACCACGCGAGGCGCGACGCTCCGGGCACCACGAGCGCCAGGGCGAATGTGCTCGCCGCGATGCCGGCCCCGACGAACGCCGGCCAGGCCTCGCGCCACGCTCCCGCGCGCACCCTGATGCTCGGGCGGCGCACGACGAGGGCCCAGCCCGCGCCACCGGCGATCGCGAGGAGCCCGAGCACGCCCGCGGCGATGCCCAGCCCTGTCGCGTGAGTCGCGAAGAGCAGGGCGAGGACGAGGGCGGGCACAGCGAGGGAGACGACGGCCGCCGCGCCGAGCGCGCCGACGCGCTGGCACAGCACGAGCACCCACGGCGCCACGGCGAGGGCGGCGGCCAGGAGCGTCAGCGCCGTGGCCATCACTCGCCCCCCGCGCCCACGGTCATCCGCGCCTCCTCGAGCTCGGCTTCGCTGAACGGGCCCACGGGCAGCGCACCGCTCTCATGCAGCCGCAGCACGTCGGCGAGGGTGACATCGGGCGCCCATTCGGGGTCGGGCCTGCGGGTGAGGTCCACGCTCGCCGGGTCCTGCGCATGTAGCGTGATCGCCGCGGAGATGAGCGCCTGCGAGTGAGCCTCGAGGGTCGCCTGGTGATCGGCCTCGCCCAGGAGCTTCCACGCCTGGAAGCCAGCCAGCAGCACGAGCGCCGCACACACGCCCACGAGACGCCTCTCACGCGAGCGCACCAGTCGCGTGAGCGCGACGGCGCACAGCGGCAGCAGGAGCACCACGAGCACGTAAATGTACCGGGAGGAGCGGCCCGCGCCGATGGACCACTGCGCGCGGCTGTAGGCCGTCATCAGCGCGAACACGACGGCGCCGCCCAGCAGCAAGAGGGCCACGGACAGGTGCGCCAGGCGCTCCTTGCGTCGCCACAGCCGCACCAGCCACCAGGCGAGCGCGAGCAGCGCCGCCACGCCGATGCCGTACAGCGGGAAGACGCTGTCCCAGCCCAGCAGCAGCATCACGCCCAGGAACTGCGGGATGCGCACGAACACCTTGACCGGGTCCAGGCCGCCGGTGTCGGGCACGTGCCCGCTCGGGAGCGCGAAGCCCACATACCAGGCGAGGTAGACCGCGCCGCACGAGACCGCGTAGACGAGCGCCTTGCGCCATCCCTGACGGTGCCACAGCAGACCGGCGGCGGCGACGACGAGCGGGATGACCGTGCCGGACCACGTCAGGCCGAACACGGCGACGGCGATGGCGGCGACGAGGCGACGCCACGAGACGTGTGGCGACGTGACGATGAGGAACGACGCGAGGCCCAGTGCGAGGGCGCCCAGGAAGCCGATCTGGAAGCCCCACAGGATGTTCTCCGCGCCCGAGCCCAGCACCACCAGGACTGCGACGGCCGCCGTGGCGACCCAGGCGTCGGCGCCCGCCCGGATCGCGAGCCGCCACGTCAGATGCGCCACGGCGAGGTGGACGAGCGTCACGGCGACGGCGAAGGGCGCGTAGCTGCCCAGCCCCAGCCCGTCACGGATGGCGTGGAACACGAGCATGGGGCTCGTGCTCCAGTGGCCCACATGCGGGTCCAGGTAGCCCGGGCCGTCGTACTTCAGGAACGCCCACTCGTCGAAGAAGAACCACTGCGAGCCCTGCAGGGCGAGGATGACGACCGCCCCGATGACGAGCGAGGCGAGGTGCCACGTCAGCGGCACCGCGGCGAGGTGCCGCAGACTCCCGCTAGAGCGTTCCATCGGCGACCGCCGCGCGGATCCACGGGATCACCTCGTCCAGCATCTCCTCGAGCGTGGTCGTGGCCTCGAAGCCCAGGAGCTCGCGCGCCTTGGTCGTGTCGGGGACGCGCTTCTGGACGTCATGCTCGAAGGCCTCGTCGTGGACCAGGCGCAGCGGCACGTCCGGGCCCTTGATCTTGCGCCAGATGACCTCCGCGAGCTCCTTGACCGTGTGGCCCTGAGCGGTGGAGAGGTTGAAGTCGTTGTTGAGCGCGGCCGGGTGGTCGAGCGACATGACGATGCCGCGGGCCAGGTCGCCGCCGTAGGTGTAGTGACGGACCTGGTCGCCCGAGCCGAGGATGTGCAGCGGGTCTTGGCCCTTGAGGATCTTCTGGACCAGGTCCGGCACCACGTGGCTCATGGCGAGCTTGACGTTGCCCGACTCGATCTCCACGTCGCCCACCGCGCGGGACTCGCCGATGCCCACGCAGTTGAAGGGGCGCAGGATCGTGTACGGCAGCTTGTACTGGTCCCACGCGGCCTTGGCGAAGTACTCGACGGCGAGCTTCTGGAAGCCGTAGGACGACCTGGGCGGCGGCACCTCGAGCTGGTCGCCCTCCTTGGACGGCCAGCGGTCCGTCGACTCGAACACCATCGAGGACGACATGTAGGTCACCTTCTTGAGGCGGCCGCTCTTGTGGGCCTTGATGGCGGCGTCCACGGTCGAGGCGATGATGCGCTCGTTCTGGGCGAGGAGATCGTATGCGTAGGTGTGGAAGTAGGAGATGCCGCCGATGAGCGCGGCTCCCGCGATGATGTGGTCCACATCGGCGGCGAGCTCCGCCATGAGGTCCACCTTCTCCACGTCGTCCACGTAGAGGGTGTAATCGGGGTGGTCGTCGTAGGAGCGCTTGACCGGCCCGTACTTCGAGTAGTTGTCGATGCCGATCACCTCGTGGCCCTGCCGGAGCAGCTCCTCCACGATGTATCCGCCGATGAACCCGGCAGAGCCGGTCACGAGCACCTTGGACATGCGGTCACCCTTCCTTGGTGGCGGGCGCGCTCCCGAGCCCGGTCTTGATGCGCGGCCCGAAGGCATGGAAGTACCAGCGCAGGTACTTGGGAATCCACTTGGACATCTTGAAGTTGGACACCCCGAACGAGCGGTCGAGCCAGATCGTGGGGATCTCCGCGACCGGCAGACGGCGGCGACGCGCCTTCGCCGTCAGCTCGAGGCCGATCTCGAAGCCGTCGCGGCTCTCGATCCCCACCTCGCGCACGAACGCCGTGGAGTAGGCCTTGTACGAGTTGGTCGCGTCGCGCGTGCCGACGCCCGCGAACCAGAACAGGGTGCGTCCGGCCATTCGCGACAGGAAGCGCTTGAAGCGCGGGCCTCCCACCTGCTGCCCACCGGCCATGTAACGCGACGCGGCGGCGACCACGACGCCGCGCTCCACCAGGCGCACGAGCTCGTCGATCTGGCGCGGGTCGTCGCAGCCGTCGGCCATCGTCACCACCACCACGGGAGCCGTGGCCTGGTCGATGCCGTAGCGGATGGCGTAGGCGGGGCCGCGACCGTAGTCGTTGACCACGGCGCGCACGCGCGGGTGCACCGAGGCGAAGCGCCTCACCGGCGGGATGGTCGTGTCAGCGGCGTCGTCGACCACGACGAGCAGCTCGTAGGGGAGGGTCACAGCCTCGACGATGCGCTCCAGGCCGGGCAGGACGGCGTCACCCTCGTTGTACGCGGGGATGACGATGGTGACGGCCGGAGACTGACCGCTCACACCACCACCCCGCGTCCCAGGAGGTTCCACACGTCGGCCACGGGCTTGTCGGTCTGGAGTCCGCGGTACTCGGGGTGCGGCGTCGCGATGATGAGGATGTCCGCCTTCTCCAGCACCGCGTCGAGCGGCAGGAGCGACGGGTCAGTGTCCTCGGTGACGTACGGATCGGTGCACAGCACGGCCTTGGCCTTGAACTTGAGGACCCGGCGCAGCTTGTAGGACAGCGAGGAGCGGATATCGTCCGAGCCTCCCTTGAACGCCATGCCGAGGATGCCCACCGTCAGCTGGCCGAGGTTATGCTTCTTCTCCAGCTGCGTCACCACATACAGCGGCAGGCCCTCGTTGACGAGCATCGCCGAGTGGCCCAGCGCGAACGTGTTGTCGGAGAACGCCGCGAGCTGCATCGTGTCCTTGAACAGGCACGGGCCCGCCGCGAAGCCCGCGCCGGGAATGTCCTGCGCGCGCGGGTAGTTGCGGCTCAGGCCCTCGCGGATGCGCTCGAAGTCCAGGCCGCGGTCGTTGGCCATCATGTAGAACTGGTTGGCCGCCGCGAACTTGATGTAGCGCCACGTGTTGGTGAAGAGCTTTGCGAGCTCGGCCTCCTCGGGGCTGAGGTGGACGATCTCGTCCGTCAGCGTGGAGAACAGCCGGGCGGCGCGCTCGCGGCCCCGCTCCGTGCGAGCGGAGACGATCTGGGGGAGTGTGAACAGCTCCTCCATGGCGCGGTGCTCCGCGATGCGCTCCGGGCAGAACGCCACATCGATGTCGAGGCCCATGTCCGCGACCATGCGCTCCACGAGCGCGGTCACGCCCGGGAAGATCGTCGAGCGCAGGATGAGGATCTGGCCGTCGCGGAAGTGCTCCGCCGCATCGGCCAGCGCGGTGGGGATCGCGTTGGGGTCGGGGTTGAGGTGCTCGTCCACAGGAGTGCCGATGACGACGATGACGTGCTCTGCGGAGGCGACCACGGAAGGGTCGGTCGACGCGGTCAGCAGGTCCTTGGCGAGCGCGTCCTTGAGCTTGGGCTCGGCGCCGGGCTCGAGGAAGGGCACGATGCCGGCGTTGATCTTGTCGACGGTGGCCTGGTTGATGTCGTAGATCACCACGGAGGAGCCGCGGTCCGCCAGGCCGATGGCCAGGGGCAGGCCCACGTGGCCGCCGCCGCCGATGACCGCCACGTCGATGGCGAATTCGCTTGCCACTGTCAGCTCTCCTCGATCGCTGGCCGCTCCATGCCGCCGCGCACCCAGGGTACCGTGCACATGCGCAGGTCCCCCTGCCGCCCGTCCCGTGCGAAGTACACTGGCGCAGCCCCTCGACGAACGGATCCCGGATGAGCCTGCGCGAACTGGTCACCCGCGCCTACCACGGGCTCATCGCGTACGCGCTCAAGTTCGGAGTCGTGGGACTGTTGGGCTACGCGATCGACGTCGGCCTGTTCAACCTGCTGCGCTTCTCCGGCATAGCCGAGGGCCACTGGGTCAGCACGCCCGTCGCTGCGAAGGTCGTCTCCGTCGCGGTGGCCACCGTCGCGACGTGGTTCGGCAACCGCTACTGGACGTTCCGCGACCGTCGCCGCGACAACTACTGGCTCGAGCTGGTCGAGTTCTCGCTCGTGGCGCTCGTGGGCATGGGCATCGCCGTGGCATGCCTCTATGTCTCGCACTACGTCCTGGGGCTGACGTCGCCGCTCGCGGACAACATCTCCGCGAACGTCGTGGGTCTGGTGCTCGCGACGAGCTTCCGCTTCCTCATGTACCGCTTCTGGGTGTTCGGCTCGCACCGCGCGGACTCGCGGCTCCGCCGCGAGTGACGGCGGTCCCGCGGCATCGGCCGTGCGGCGCAGGGCCAACGCGCGCAGGCGACTCGCTCAGATCTCGGTGCGGTGGAAGTTCTGCCAGCTCTTGGAGGCCGTGGGGCCGCGCTGGCCGCGGTAGCGCGAGCCGTACGTGGCGGAGCCGTACGGGTTCTCCGCAGGCGAGGACAGGCGGAAGAAGCACAGCTGGCCGATCTTCATGCCGGGCCACAGGTAGATGGGCAGCGTCGCCGTGTTGGACAGCTCGAGCGTCACGTTGCCCTCGAAGCCCGGGTCGATGAAGCCGGCCGTCGAGTGCGTCAGCAGGCCCAGGCGGCCCAGGCTCGACTTGCCCTCAAGGCGCGCCGCGATGTCATCGGGCAGGCCGACCGACTCGTAGGTCGAGCCCAGCACGAACTCGCCGGGGTGCAGGATGAAAGGCTCGCCCGACTTGGTCTCCACCAGGCGCGTCAGCTCTGGCTGCTCCACGGCAGGGTCGATCGCGGCGTACTTGTGGTTGTCGAAGACGCGGAAGAACTTGTCGAGCCGCACGTCGATCGACGAGGGCTGGATCATGCTCGGCTCGTACGGGTCCAGGCGCACGCGGCCCGACTCGATCTCGGCGAGGATGTCACGATCCGAAAGCAGCATGGCGACAACCTACCGTGGCTCGTTCACGGACGCACTGCGCCGCCGTCGGGATTCTCGACCTGCCCGAACACCGCATCGTGCAGCGTCCGCGTGGGGCGCCAGCCGATGTCGCGCGCGATGGCCGAGGTGTCCGCCCATGTGTGCTGAGGGTCGCCGCGGCCGATGCCGCCGTCGCGCATGACCGGGGGCTTGCCCACGGCCTCCTCCACGAGCGCCGCGAACTCCTCGATCGACGCGCGCTGGCCGCCCGCGACGTTGTAGGCGAGCTGAGGCAGGCGGGTCTTCTCCGCCAGGCCGATGAGCGCCGCCACCACGTCGTCCACGTGCGTGTAGTCGCGCGTCCAGTGGCGGTCATTGATGACGAACTCCGGGCCGCCGGTGGCCGCCGCGATGAGCTTTGAGCCCGCCATGTCGGGGCGCTGTCCAGGTCCGCACACCGTGAACGGGCGGGCCACCACCACGTCCATGCCCGTGTCCATGGCGTAGGTGCGTGCCAGCAGCTCGCCCGCGTACTTGGTGATGCCGTAAGGGCTGCGCGGCTTGGGCGTCGCGTCCTCGCGCACAGGCATCGTGTCCTGGTCGCCGTAGATGGACGACGACGAGGTCATGACGACGCGCGGCTGCGGCTCGGCCACGGAGCACGCCTCGAGGACGCGCTGCGTCGCGAGGACGTTGTTGCGCGAGTACGCCTCGAAGTTGTCGCCCCACGAGGCGCGCACGCCCGGCATCGCGGCCAGGTGGAACACGTGGGTGGCGTCGCCGACGTGAGGCGCAAGATCGTCGGCCGCGAGATCCACCTCGCGCACCTCGCACACCCCGAGCTCCCGGAGCTTGTGGGCGCGGCGCCGCCGCACGTCATCGGCCGGCTTGGGCGCGAGGAGGTCGACGCCCACCACCTCGTGTCCGGCATCGGCCAGGGCGGAGCACAGGCGAGCGCCGATGAACCCGGCCGCCCCCGTCACAAGGGCCTTCACTGCGACGTCCTCCTCCGCCAGGCGCGCACACGGCGCAAGGGCGCGGTGAGCCTCCACGACGCGCTCGACTTCATCGCGTTGAGCTCGCCCAGAGCGCGCGCGAACTCCCACTCGAGGAGCTGGAGGCGGTCGTGGGTCTCGAGGATCGGCTTGAGGTCCAGGGGCACCCGCATCGCCGCGCCGCCGCTGCGCATCGCATGATTGCGCTCGACCTCCACGGGCCATCGATGCCACGCGGAGGACTGGTTGTCCCAGTCGCGCATGGCGACGTCCACCTCCGGGTGGAGCGCGAGGGCCACGGGAGCGGAGAGCTGGTCGCGACGGCTGTAGCGCAGCACGTGCTCGAACCACGTGTGGCCCAGCGAGGTGACCGCTTCGCCGCGGCGGCGTGCGATCATGCCGCCCCACAGCACCGGTCCCTCCAGGATCTCGGGCCACGACGTCGCGTAGTGGTCCCACTGCTCCATGACCCGATGCGGGTCGTCCAGGCCGTCACGCCACACCGCCGCGAACTCCAGGGCGACGTTCGCGCGGAAGCTGTGCTTGGCCATCGCCATGTCGGCCGAGCCCAGGAACTCGTCGAACAGCCCGTGGACGTCGCCCGTGAGCGACACCGTGTTGTCGATGTACAGGGTCTGCTCATAGGCATCGAGCGCCGGATGGCCCACGATCTTGAGCCGACGCTGGCTGCGATGCGGGTCCAGGGGGAACACAGGCTCGACCACGACCACCTGCCATCGCTCGCTCGTGAGCTCAGGGTTGTCGGTGAAGCACAGGAAGTCCACGCCGTCGGCGCTCGCCTGGTCCTCGTTGAGGGACTCATAGGAGCCGAAAAGCGCGGTGTACACGGCTCGCGCGCTCATGGGCGACCATCCTAACCGGCAGGTCCCCATCCCCGTGAGGCGGGCTGGGCGACAGGGCCCTTCCCCGCGCGCACCAGGGCGTACCCGGCGATGGCGCAATCTCGCTAGGCTGATCTCCGGCTGTGCGCTGTTGCCCAGCGCTCTCACCACAGCCAGGAAGGCTCTCACCATGCAGTTCGGTCACTTCGACGACGAAGCGCGCGAATACGTCATCACCACACCGCACACGCCCTACCCGTGGATCAACTACCTGGGCTCCCAGGAGTTCTTCGGACTCGTGTCCCACACGGCAGGCGGCTACTGCTTCTACCGCGACGCGAAGATGCGCCGCCTCACGCGGTACCGCTACAACAACATCCCGGTGGATGACGGCGGCCGCTACTTCTCCGTCAACGACGGCGGCGACGTGTGGAGCCCCAGCTACCGTCCGTACAAGAAGGACCTCGAGTTCTTCGAGACCCGCCACGGCATGGGCTACACCCGCATCACGGGCGAGCGCGGCGGCATCCGCGCCTCGGTGCTGCTGTTCGTGCCGGTGGACGTCAACGCCGAGATCCACCAGGTCACGGTGACCAACACGTCCGCCAAGGCCAAGCAGATCTCGCTGTTCAGCTTCGTCGAGTTCTGCCTGTGGAACGCGGAAGACGACCAGACCAACTACCAGCGCAACCTGTCCATCGGCGAGGTCGAGGTCGAGGACGGAGCGATCTACCACAAGACGGAGTACCGCGAGCGTCGCGACCACTACGCGGTCTACGCCGTCAACGCACCCGTGGCGGGCTTCGACACCGACCGCGACGCGTACCTCGGCTTCGGCAACGGCTTCCACGAGGCCGCCGTGCCGCACGCCGGCAAGGCCACCAACTCCATCGCATCGGGCTGGTACCCGATCGGCTCGCACCACCTCGAGGTCGCGCTCGAGCCGGGCGAGTCCAAGCAGTTCACCTTCGTGCTGGGCTACCTGGAGAACCCGGCCGATGCCAAGTGGGAGGCCCCCGGCGTCATCAACAAGGCCGGTGCTCGCGAGCTGCTCGCCAAGTTCGCCGCCAACGAGGCCACCGACGCCGAGTTCGCCAAGCTCAACGCGTACTGGGACAACCTGCTGGGCTCCTACACCGTGGAGTCGGGCGACGAGAAGCTCAACCGCATGGTCAACATCTGGAACCAGTACCAGTGCATGGTGACCTACAACATGTCGCGCTCGGCCTCGTACTTCGAGACCGGCATCGGCCGCGGCATGGGCTTCCGCGACTCGAACCAGGACCTCCTGGGCTTTGTGCACCTCGTGCCCGAGCGTGCGCGTGAGCGCATCATCGACATCGCGTCCACGCAGTTCCAGGACGGCAGCGCGTACCACCAGTACCAGCCGCTCACCAAGCGCGGCAACAACGCCATCGGCTCCGGCTTCAACGACGACCCGCTGTGGCTCATCGCGGGCGTCGCGGGCTACATCAAGGAGACCGGCGACTGGGACATCCTCGACGAGATGGTCCCGTTCGACAACGACGAGTCGACGGCGACCCCGCTCATGGACCACCTGAAGCGCTCGTTCGACCACCCGCTCAACAACATGGGCCCCCACGGCCTGCCGCTCATCGGCCGCGCCGACTGGAACGACTGCCTCAACCTCAACTGCTTCTCCACCACGCCGGGCGAGTCCTTCCAGACCACGGAGAACAAGGCCGGCGGCGTCGCGGAGTCCGTCTTCATTGCGGGCATGTTCGCGGCCATCGGCCCGGACTACGCGGCCATGGCGCGCCACCGCGGCGACGAGGCCGAGGCCCAGCGCGCGGAGAAGGCCATCGCCGACATGAGGCAGGCCGTTCTCGACCACGGCTGGGACGGCGAGTGGTTCCGTCGCGCGTACGACTACTTCGGCAACGTCGTGGGCGGCAAGGAGAACGAGGACGGCCAGATCTGGATCGAGCCGCAGGGCTACTGCGTCATGGGCGGCATCGGCCTGGACGACGGCAAGGCCGTCAAGGCCCTCGACTCCGTCCGCGAGCGGCTCAACACGCCCCACGGCATCGTGCTGCTCAACCCGGCGTTCAAGGAGTACCACGTCGAGTACGGCGAGGTGACGAGCTACCCGCCGGGCTACAAGGAGAACGCGGGCATCTTCTGCCACAACAACCCGTGGGTCATCATCGCCGAGACGATCGTGGGCCGCCCCGAGTACGCGTGGGAGTACTACAAGCAGATCACCCCGGCCTACCGCGAGGAGATCTCGGAGATCCACCGCCTCGAGCCCTACGTCTACGCCCAGATGATCGCGGGCAAGGACGCCGTGCGTCACGGCGAGGCCAAGAACTCGTGGCTCACCGGCACCGCGTCGTGGAACTTCGTGGCCGTGTCCCAGTATCTGCTGGGCGTCCGCCCCGACTGGGACGGCCTCATCGTGGACCCGTGCATCGGCGCGGAGGTGGGCCCGTACACCGTGCGCCGCACCATCCGCGGCGCGACGTACGTCATCCGCGTGGAGGGCTCCGGCAAGAAGGGCGCCAAGCTCACCGTCAACGGCGAGCCGGTCGAGGGCAACCTCGTGCCTTACGCGCCCGCCGGGTCGACCGTGGAGGTCGTCGCCTCGTTCTAGCGCTCACCTCGCGAGCGGTGACCCGCGTGGGTGCCGATGCGCTACGTCCGAGGCTTCTTGGGTGTGGGCTTCTTGGGTGCGGGCTTGGTCGGCGCGGCTGGCTCGACAGGTGCGACCTTCGCCGAGGGGGGCAGCGTCGGCGCCGCCGCGACTGATCCGGCGCCTCCGCCCGTGCCCGCGCCCGCGACCCCGGCGGCGACCGATGCGGCTCGCTCCGCCCTGGCGCGGCGGCGGGACTTCGCGATCCACACGATGGCAGCGACGACGATCCCGATCAGCACGAGCCACGGCAGCAGCACGCCGAGCGCGACGAGCGCCCAGGACAGGAAGCTCACGAGGCCGTCCCAGCCGGCCTTGAGGCCGTCCAGGAACGTCTTGGGCGCATCGTCCACGAAGACCACGGGCTCGGTCGTGAGCGACAGGTAGATCGTGGAGTACGACACCTCGTCGTCGAGGCCGCGCTGACGGGCCTCGAGGCTCTCGAGCTCGGCCTGACGGCGGGCGAGCTCGTCTTCGAGCTGGATGATGTCGGAGATGTCCTCGGCCTGCGTCAGGAGCGCCTCGATGCGCTCCGTGGAGGCGCGCAGGGTCGAGATGCGGGCGTCGAGGTCGCGAACCTCGGTGGTGACGTCGACGGCGTTCGTGGTGTACTCGTCGACCGTGCCGAGCGCGCGCAGCTCGTCCACGACCGCCTCGAGCGTGGCCGCCGGGATGCGCAGCGTCAGCGCGGCCGAGCCGCCGTACCACTCGTCGGGCGAGCGCTCGCTGCGGGCGTCGATGCGGCCCCCGGCGGCCTGGACGATGCCGGCCGCGGCATCGGCGGCGGCGATGGGGTCGTCCACCGTCATGTACAGGCTGCCCGTGACGATGAGCGCCCGGCTCGAATCCGCGTACGCGCCGGGCCCGTCGCCGGCCGCGAGCTCCCCGCCGGGCTCGGCGTCGTAGTCCGCGGGCGCATACGCCTCCATGGGCGCGCCGGCGGAGTCCGTGTAGCCGCCAGCGGAACAGCCCGCCAGGAGGGCCGATGCGACGAGGAGGATGGCCGCGAGCACCGCGAGGCGCAGGCGGACAAGGGACGCGGTGCTCGAGATCGTCATGGCGCTCATACTAGGGGGACGCTCGGGGCGCCCGCAGGAGTTGGGTCCATGCATGAATCGACAGACGCGGGACCTTCGGGCGGTAAGGTGAGTGCTTATGTCTGTCAGGACCTCAGGAAAGGAGTCGGAATCATGACCGCTGACGTCGTGTGGATGACCCCGGCCGCGCTTGCGCGACTGCAGGAGGAGCTCGAGACGCTGACGGCACCCGGCCGCGAGCTCGACGACGCCCAGAAGGCACGAGTCGTCGAGCTGCGCGAGCTGCTGAAGAAGGCACGGGCGGAGAGCAAGCCGGACGACGGTCTCGTCGAGCCGGGAATGCGCATCACCGCGCGCTTCGAGGACGACGGCACCACCATCGACTTCGTCCTCGGCTCGCGTTCCGTGCTGGGTCTGGACGAGTCGATGGATGTCGACGTGTACTCGCCCGAGTCGCCCCTGGGTGCCGCCATCAACGGCCTGTACGTCGGAGACAAGGCCACCTTCGAGACTCCGAAGGGCGAGCGGACGCTCACCATCCTCGCCGCGAAGCCCGCCATCTGATCCCGTTCGTCCGGGGTCGGGCCCGGACACACACCGGGTTCCCTCTCCGGACTCCCACCGAGAGGAAACTCATGCCCCGTCTTCACGAGCGCCTGACCCCCGTCTTCGACGAGGTGGTCCGACGCAACCCGGGTGAAGTCGAGTTCCACCAGGCCGTGCGCGAAGTGCTGGAGAGCCTGGGCCCGGTCGTCGCCAAGCACCCCGAGTACGCCGATGCGGAGATCATCTCCCGCATGTGCGAGCCGGAGCGTCAGATCATCTTCCGCGTCCCGTGGGTCGACGACCAGGGCCAGGTGCGCCTCAACCGCGGCTTCCGCGTCGAGTTCAACTCGGCGCTCGGTCCGTACAAGGGCGGCCTGCGCTTCCACCCGAGCGTCTACCTCGGCATCATCAAGTTCCTCGGCTTCGAGCAGATCTTCAAGAACGCCCTGACCGGCATGCCCATCGGCGGCGGCAAGGGCGGCGCGGACTTCGACCCCAAGGGCCGCTCCGACGCGGAGATCATGCGCTTCTGCCAGTCCTTCATGACCGAGCTGTATCGCCACATCGGCGAGTACACCGACGTCCCGGCCGGCGACATCGGCGTGGGCGGCCGCGAGATCGGCTACCTGTTCGGCCAGTACAAGCGCATCACCAACCGCTACGAGTCCGGCGTCATCACCGGCAAGGGCATCACGTGGGGCGGCTCGCAGGTGCGGACCGAGGCGACCGGCTACGGCACGGTGTTCTTCGTCGACGAGATGCTGCGCGCCACCGGGCAGTCGCTCGACGGCAAGAAGGTCGTGGTCTCCGGCTCCGGCAACGTCGCGATCTTCGCGGCGGAGAAGGTCTTCCAGCTGGGCGGCACCGTCATCGCCGCGTCCGACTCCGCCGGCTACGTGGTCGACGAGAAGGGCCTTGACCTGCACCTGCTCAAGGAGATCAAGCTGGTGCGTCGCGGCCGCATCTCGGAGTACGCCAAGGAGCGCGGCAACGGCGCACGCTTCGTCGAGGGCGGCAGCATCTGGGACGTGCCCTGCGACGTGGCGCTGCCGTGCGCGACGCAGAACGAGCTGACCGGCGCGGACGCCAAGACGCTCATCAAGAACGGCGTCCAGGTGGTCGCCGAGGGCGCGAACATGCCCTCGACCCCCGAGGCGATCCGCGCCTTCCAGGAGGCGGGCATCCTCTTCGCGCCCGGCAAGGCCGCCAACGCCGGCGGCGTGGCCACGAGCGCCCTCGAGATGCAGCAGAACGCCTCGCGCGACTCGTGGAACTTCGCGTACACGGAGGAGCGCCTGCACGTCATCATGCGCGACATCCACGACCGCTGCCGCGAGACGGCGGAGGAGTACGGCTCGCCCGGCAACTACGTCGTCGGCGCGAACATCTCCGGCTTCACGCAGGTCGCCAACGCGATGCTGGCCTTCGGCGTCATCTGACGTCGCCTGAGGCCTCGCGGTGCGTGCGAGACTCGTCCCATGGCCGATGCCGGATGGACCTGGGCTCGCACGCACCGCTTCAGCGCGGCGAGGCTCGTGGAGGCGGACTCCCTCGATGACGTGATCGTCGCCGTGCGCGCGGGAGGGCCCGTCAAGGCCCTCGGGACGCGCCACTCCTTCAACGCGCTCGCGGACACCACGGGCACGCTCATCACGGTGACGCGCATGCCGGCGGACCCCGTCCTGGACGAGTCCGCCCGCACCGTCACCGTGGGCGCCGGCACCCGCTACGGCGAGCTCGCCCCGTGGCTGCACGAGCGCGGCTGGGCCCTGCACAACATGGGCTCCCTGCCGCACATCTCCATCGGCGGCGCGACGGCGGCGGGAACGCACGGCTCAGGGCTGGCGCTCGGCTCCCTGTCCACCGCCGTGGCCGCGCTCGAGTACGTGGGCGCTGACGGCGAGGTCCACCGCGTCGCCCGCGGCGACGACGGCTTCGAGGGCATGGTGGTGGGCCTGGGCGCCTACGGCGTGGTCACGCGCATCACGCTGGACGTGCAGCCCGCGTACGACGTCGCCCAGCGCGTCTACGCCTGCGTCGAGTGGGACGCCCTCCTGAGCGAACCGCGCGTGGTCTTCTCCGCGGGGTACTCGGTGTCCGTCTTCACCCAGTGGGACGAGCCGACGCTCGAGCAGACGTGGGTGAAGCGCCGTCTCGACGCGCACGAGCCGGAGCTGCCCGGCGACTGGATGGGCGGTCGTCGCCTCGACGCGGGCACGACGCTCGCGGGCGGCGATCCTGCCGCGCTCACGCCCCACACGGGCGAGCCCGGGCCATGGCTCGAGCGCCTGCCGCACTTCCGCCTCGAGTTCACCCCGAGCAACGGCGACGAGATCCAGACCGAGTACTTCGTGCCCTTCGCCCAGGCCGCCGACGCCATCGGCGCCGTCCGCGCGCTGGCATCGGACATCGCGCCGCACCTGCACGTCACCGAGCTGCGCACCATCGCCGCCGGGCCGCTGTGGCTGTCGGGGGAGCACGAGCGCGAGACGCTGTGCATCCACTTCACGTGGAAGAGCCATCCGGAGGCCGTGGCCGCGCTCACGCCGCGCATCGAGGCCGTGCTCGCGCCGCTCGCGCCGCGCCCGCACTGGGGCAAGGTCAGCTCGCTGTCGTATGCGGCGATCGCGGCGGCGCACCCGCGTCTGGCGCAGGCCCGCGCGCTCTTCGATCGGCTCGACCCCGAGCGGCGCTTCGCGTCGGCTCACCTCGAGCGCATCGGCGTCCGCTGACCTGGGGCCGCTGCGCGAACGATCTAGGGCCGCTGCGCGAAGCGCTCCAGCAGCTCGCCGTCGCCCGCGACCACGAGCAGGTCGTCCGGGTGGATCACGGTGTCCTTGCCTGCGTACTCGAAGTCCTCGCCAGGGCTCTTCACGCCGATGACCTGCACGCCGTACTTGTTGCGCAGGTCCAGCTCCTCGAGCCGGAAGTTGTGCGTCTCCGCCGGCGGGCGCATCTTGACGATCGTGAAGCCGTCCTCGATCTCGATGTAGTCGAGCATCTTGCCGCCCACCGAGTGGGCCACGCGCACGCCCGCATCGGACTCCGGCAGCACCACGTGGTGCGCGCCGATGCGCTCGAGGATGCGCTTGTGCTCCGCGGAGATGGCCTTGGCCCAGATCTCCGGGACCTCGATGTCCACGAGGTTTCCCGTGATGAGCACCGAGGCCTCGAGCGAGTTGCCGATGCCCACGACGGCCGCGGAGAACTCGCGCGCGCCGAGCTGCTCGAGCGCGCGCGGGTCGGCCGCATCCGCCTCGACCACGGGCAGGCGCGTGGACCAGCGCTCCACCAGGTCGGGGTCGCGCTCCACGGCGAGGACGTCCACGTCCATGAGGTCGAGGGTGTCTGCGACGGACGAGCCGAATCGGCCGAGGCCGATGACCAGCACGCCCTGCTGAGTGCTCTGGCTAGCCAATGATGGGCCTTTCTGCCGGGTACCGGATCACACGTCGCTGCTGGTTCAACGCTAGCGCTCCGGCGATGGTGAGGGAGCCGATGCGTCCCAGGTACATCATCAGGATGAGGGTCACCTTGGCGTCGGTGCCGATGTCTGCGGTGATGCCCGTGCTGAGGCCGCATGTCGCGAACGCGGAGATGACCTCGTACAGGGCGCGGTCCAGGCCGATGCCGGTCTGCCACATGAACACGGCCGTGCCGACGATGACGATGAACAGGCTCGCGAGCAGCACGCCCACGGCCTGGCGCAGCACCACGGTGCCGATGCGCTTGCCGAAGGCCTCCATGTCGCGCCGGCCGCGCGCCTCCGCCCACACGGCGAGCAGGAGCACCGCGAGCGTGGTCATGCGGATGCCTCCCGCCGTCGAGCCGGAGCCTCCGCCAATGAACATCATCACGTCCTCGAGCAGCCACGTCTCCTGGGTCGCCTGGCCCACGTCGAAGGCGCTGAAGCCTCCCGAGCGCTGGTTGACCGAGTGGAACAGCGCGCTGCCGAGCGTCTGCACGGTGCTCGCTCGGCCGAGCGTCGCGTCGTTCTCCCACTCGAACAGGGCGAGCATGGCGGTGGCGACCGTGGTGAGCACGACCGTCATGAGGAGCGTCAGCTTGGCGTGGAGCGTCCACGTGCGCGGACGCCGCCAGCTGCGCAGGAGCACCAGGTACACGGGGAAGCCGAGCGAGCCGACGAGCACGCCCACGCCGAGCGGGACGAGCATCCACGCGTCGTGCTCGAAGGGACCCAGGCCCGCGGGGTCGGGGGAGAAGCCGGCGTTGTTGAACGCGGAGATGGCGTAGAAGGCGGAGTAGCCGGCCGACCTCGCCCAGCCGTAGTCGAGGGTGAGCAGGCGCGGGAACAGGATGACGGCGACGACCGCCTCGACGGTGACGGACACGGTGATGATGAGCCGCAGCATCGTCCGCAGGTCGCCCAGGCCCGATGCGCGCGCCTCCCCGGCGGCGAGCAGGCGCTGAGTCAGGCCCAGGCGGCGGGAGATCGCCAGGCCGACGAGCGAGGCGAGCGTCATGATGCCCAGGCCGCCCACCTTCATCGCCGCCGCGATGATCGCGAGGCCCAGGGGCGACCAATAGGTGCCGGTGTCGACGGGGGTCAGACCGGTCACGCACACCGCGGAGGTGGCCACGAACAGCGCATCGATGAACGGCGCCCGCTGGCCGCTGGCCGTGGCGGCCGGCAGCGACAGCAGGCCCGCGAACAGCAGGATGACCAGGGCGAAGACGCCCACCACGAGGCGCGCGGGGGTATGGAGAGAGACGCCCTTGAGCCATTCTCCGAACGCCGCCCGCGCCGCGCCGAGCCGGTCCATCTCACTCCTCGCCGAGCGACGCGGACCGCCGCCCTCCCGGGACTACTGTGCCACCGCGTCCGCGGTGCCTCACCGTTCATCGGCACGATTCCACGACTTCACAACGGTTGAGCATCGCCCCTACAGTGGAGTCAGCATTCCGCCGATAGGTGAGGCGAATGTCCAAAGGAGACCCAGTGGCAGGCAGCACCAGCACGCGCTTCCTCACGGTTGCGGAGGTGGCTCAGATGTGTCGTGTGTCGCGCATGACCGTGTACCGCTGGGTCCACGCGGGCGAGTTGCCCGCGGTGCGCTTCGGGAAGTCGTTCCGCGTGCCCGAGGCCGCGATCGTCCAGTTCATGGAAGAGGCCGCGCTGCACGGCGGGACGGGCGAAAGTGACGCGAGGTCCGCAGGCGCTGTAGGCTAGGACCCCGTTGCGCCGGGTCGCACGCGGCTCGCGTCGACTCGCATCACATCAGGCTTTGTCTCCAATCCAAGGTAGGTTCCGTGGGTTCCGTCATCAAGAAGCGCCGCAAGCGCATGTCGAAGAAGAAGCACCGCAAGCTCCTTCGCAAGACGCGCCACCAGCGCCGCAACAAGAAGTAGCCCGCTTTCGCGGGTCGCCGATGCCCGTGTCGCTCACGAGCGACGCGGGCTTTGTGCTGTCCGCTTCCGTAGGCTGGTCTCACCGCCGTCGCTGACAGACGGCCAGCCACAGGAGGGGTGATGGCTCAGCAGACGCCGACGTCGACGCGACGCGCAGCGTTCCTGTCCGGTCTGCCCCGACCCTCCGACTTCGTCCGCGCCGAGCGGGCCGTCCCGCCCCGGCTGCTGCCCCTGTGGATCATCGCGCTCATCGCGCTCGTGGGCCATATGCCCGCGTCCGTCGAGTGGACCTACACCGCCTCGGGGCTGCTCGTTCTCGGCCTCGCCCTCGCCCCGCTCGTCGGGTCCATCCGCCCCACCCCGGTCGCCTGCCTGTGGCTCTTGGCCGCCATCGCCGGCGCGACCGCCGTGACCGTCTGGCTGCCGCTCGGCGCCGCGTGGGACAAGGCGTGGCTCGACCACGCGCCCTCGGGCCTGCTCGCGATCATGCTCCTGGGAGCCGTCATGGTCGGCGCGCTCACCTCGCTCGTGTGGGCTGCGGTGGTCCTGGCCGAGGCCGGGCGTCGCCTGGTCCTGCGCGCCCGTCGGATTCCCGTCGCCCGGGCCGAGCCAGCCGTGCCGGTGTCCGTCGAGCCGGCGTCGGCCCTGCGCGCGCGGCGCATCGCCACCGCCTTGCGTCGTGCGTACATCGGCCTCGTGTCCGTGTGCATCGCGATCCCGCTGCCGTCCTTCTTCGAGCTCTCCGGCATCCACGCCGCACGCCTGCGGGCGCCTCACGACGGCGTCGGCGACGCCGTGGCGGGAGCGGTCGCGGCGACCGTGTGGCCGACGCTCACGCTCGGATGGCTGGCGCTGGGCGCCGGCATCGGCTGGCTCGTGTGGCTGCGCAGCGACCGCGTGTGGCGCAAAGCGGGCATCGTCGGCGGGGCCGTGGCCGTGGCGATCGTCCTGCTGACGTCCGCCGACTTCGGCATCGTGCCCGGTGCGAGCGGCGCGCAGGACTTCGGCGCCGAGCTGCTCGCGGTGTGCCCTGGCAACGTGCGCCGCGCGTGTCCGCCGCCATGGCTCTTCGACGCCCCCGCGCTCGCCGATGCGACGTCGACGGCCTCGGCGTGGGCGGCGACGTTGCTGCTCGTCGCGACGGCCGCGCTCGCGCTCAGGTGGCGGCTTCGTCGTCGCGGCGGCGCCGGAAGGGCTTGAGCAGCGCCTTCTTGACGCCGCGCAGGATGCCGAGCGTCACCCACACGAGGCCGGTGAACGACGCTCGCACGATGCCGCGCCGGCCGTCTCCGTTGCGGCCGCGGAAGTCCTTGATCGGCCAGCCGTTGAGCCTGGCCAGGCGACGCAGCCGGCGGTCCGGGTTGATCGCGCACGGGTTGCCGACCGCGGAGAGCATCGCCGCGTCGTTGAGGGAGTCGCCGTAGGCGTAGGAGCGCTCGAGGTCCAGCCCAGTCTCGTCTGCGAGCCTGCGGACCGCGACCGCCTTGTGCTCCTTGTGGAGCATCTCCCCCTCGAGGCGGCCCGTGTAGTACCCGCCCTCCTGCTCGGCCACGGTGCCGAGCGCGCCCGTCACGCCCAGGCGTCGGGCCACCAGGCGGCCGATCTCCACGGGAGAGGCCGTCACGAACCACACCTCGTGGCCCTGGGCCAGGTGTTCGTCGATGAGCGCCTTGGTGCCCGGGAAGATGCGCATGGCGAGGAGCTCGTCGTAGACCTCCTCCGCGATGGCCGCCATCTCCGCGACCGACCACCCCTTGATGATCGACAGGGCCTCGTTGCGCAGGGCCCTGGTCTGCTCGTCGCTCTCGCCGAAGATGAGGTACTTGGCCTGCTCCCAGGCGAATCGCAGGATGTCACGCGTGCGGAAGTAGCCGCGCTGTCGCAGCCCGCGCGCGATGTGGAACGCGCTCGCGCCCCTGATGACCGTGTTGTCCACGTCGAAGAAGGCCGCGACGCGGGCCACGCCCTGCGCCTCGCGTGCCATGTGTCCACCCTACCGACCCATGGGCCCCTGGCCTAAGCAGGGATATCGTGAGTCCATGAGCGGAAGAGTGCAGGTCCTCATCCGAGAGGGCTGCCATCTGTGCAAGGACGCACTCGGCGTCGTGGCCGATGTGTGCGACGACGTCGGCGAGCCGTTCCAGGTGGTCGACGTGGACTCCGATCCCTCCCTGCGCGAGCGCTTCAGCGACGAGGTGCCCGTGGTCCTGGTCGACGGCGAGGTGGTCGGCTTCTGGCGCATCAGCCCCGAGGCGGTGCGCGACGCGCTGACCGGCTGAGGGCTGTGCCAGTGCGCTCGCCGATGCCCCGGCAGGGCCTCGTGAGCGACCGGAGGACGCTTTCACCTGCCCGAGCGGAGATAATGGACGCATGCCCCGGATCCACCTCGTGCGCCACGGCCATGTCCACAACCCGGACAAGGTCCTCTACGGCCGCCTCGAGAACTTCCGGCTGAGCGACGCCGGCCGCGAGATGGCCGAGGCCGTCGCGCGCCGCTTCGCCGCCGACGGCGTGCCCGTGGGCCGCGTGGTCGCGTCCCCGCTCCAGCGCGCGCAGGAGACCGCCGCCCCCATCGCCGCCGCATTCGGGCTGAGCGTCGACACGGACGAGCGCCTCATCGAGGCGTGGAACCTGTGGGAGGGCTCGCCGCTCCAGTCCGGGCCCAAGGACTTCATCCACCCGCGCAACTGGTGGCGGCTGCGCAACCCGTGGCGCCCGTCGTGGGGAGAGCCCTACAAGGAGCAGGCCGAGCGCATGTGGGCGGCGATCCGCGATGCCGCGGCCGCGACGCCGGACAAGGACACCGTGCTGGTGAGCCACCAGCTGCCCATCTGGGTCGCCCGCTGCGTCTTCGAGCGCCGGTCCCTGCTGCACGACCCGCGCTCGCGCGAGTGCGCGCTCGCCTCTGTCACCGCCTTCGACGTCGACGCCGACGGCACCGCGACGGCGGTCCACTACTCGACCCCTGCCGCCCACGTCGAGGTGCCCCGATGAGACGAGGCGCCCGGCTCGTCGTGCTCGCCGCGATCGTCGTCGCGATCGTGCTGACCCTCGTCTCCTGCGCCCCGGGCAGCCCGGCCGACTCTCCCGGATACGTCTCCGGCGACGGCGCCGTGACCGAGTGGGGCCCCGGCAAGCGCCCCGGGCCGCTCGAGCTCACCGGCACCTCCTACGACGGCAGCCAGGTGAGCCTCGCCGACTACCGCGGCGAGGTCGTCGTCCTCACGACGTGGTACGCCGCGTGCCCGCCCTGTCGCGCCGAGGCTCCCGACCTCGTGGCGCTCGACGCGCTCGAGGGGGTCTCCGTCATCGGCATCAACGTGGAGGACGACGCCGGCACGGCGCAGGCCTTCGAGCGCGGCTTCGGCATCACCTACCCGAGCATCGACGACGCCGACGGCCGGGCGGTCGCCGCCCTCCAGGGCCTCGTCGCGATCAACGCCGTGCCCACCGCGCTCATCCTCGATGCCGAGGGCTACGTCGCCGCCCGCACGGTGGGCCGCGTGGAGCCCTCGACTCTCAAGGCGCTCGTCGACAGCGCCCAGGCGGATGCGTAGGCGGCCGTGATCGTCACCGGACTGGGAGGCGACTTCGCCCAGACGGCGCTGAGCGGCTCGCTCGTCGCCGCGCTCGCCGTGTCGCTCGTCGCCGGCCTCGTGTCCTTCGCGAGCCCGTGCGTCGTGCCGCTCGTGCCCGGCTACCTCGGCTACGTCTCCGGCATGGCAGGGGCAGGGGCGACGGGAAGGGCCTCGCGCCCTCGGCTCGTGCTCGGGGCGCTCCTGTTCGTGCTGGGGTTCGCGAGCGTGTTCGTGGTCCTCGGCATCGCGTTCGGCGCGCTCGGCGCCCAGCTGCAGCCGCACATCGACATCATCACCCGCATCCTGGGCGTCTTCATCATCGTGCTCGGCTTCGTCTTCATGGGGGCGATCCCCTTCTTGCAGGCCGAGCGCCGCCTCCACGTCAGCCCACGGGCGGGCCTGGCCGGCGCGCCGCTCCTGGGCCTCGCGTTCGGCCTGGGCTGGACCCCGTGCATCGGCCCCACGCTGTCCACGGTCTACTTGCTCGGCCTCACCGAGGCGACCCAGGGCCGCGGAGTCGCGCTCGCGGTCGCGTACTCGCTCGGACTGGGCCTGCCCTTCATCCTGCTCGCGCTGTTCATGGAGCGCTCCGGCGCCGTCCTGGGCTGGCTGCGCCGCCATCGGCTGCTGCTCATGCGCCTGGGCGGGGCGCTCCTGGTGGTGCTCGGCGCGCTCCTCGTGACCGGCCTGTGGTCGCGCGCGACCGGCCTGCTGCAGGGCTGGATCGACGGCTTCTGGGTGGCGGTATGAGCGACATCGAGGGCCTGGAGGAGATCGGCGCCCCGCGCCGCTTCAGCGTCGACAACTACGCGATCGCCGACGGCCCGCGCCTGGGCTGGCGCGGCTGGCTGCGCTGGGGCTGGCGGCAGGTGACGTCGATGCGCCTGGCCCTGGTCCTGCTCCTGCTCCTGGGCCTGGCCGCGATCCCCGGCTCAGTCCTGCCGCAGTGGCCCCAGGACGCGGCGGCCACGCGCCAGTTCATCCAGGACAACGGCGCCTGGGGCGAGATCGCCGATGCGATCGGGCTGCTCGACGTCTTCGGCTCCGCCTGGTTCACGGCGATCTACCTCCTGCTGTTCGCCTCGCTCGTGGGCTGCATCGTGCCGCGCTCGGTCGCCCACTTCCGGGCCATGCGCGCCGAGCCGGCCGCGGCGCCGAGCTCCCTCAAGCGTTACGAGCCGGTGGAGGAGACGGCCCAGGTCCCGCTCGAGGAGGCGGTGCGCCGCGCCCGGCACGCGCTGCGACCGCGCCAGGGCTGGGCGGGCCTGCTGGACGGCCACCGCGTCCGCGTCGACGAGCGCGGTACCGCCGTCGCCATCGCCGGCGAGAAGGGCCATGTCCGCGAGTTCGGCAACCTGCTGTTCCACCTCTCGCTCGTGGCGGTGCTGCTCGCCGTCGCGGCGGGCAGCCTGCTGACCTACCGCGGCCAGGCCGTCATCACCGAGGGCTCGACGTTCACGAACGCCGTCGTCGACTACGACACCTACGAGGCCGGTCGCTTCTTCGACCCCGGCTCGCTCGAGCCGTTCACGCTGCGCCTCGACGCGCTCGACTCCGAGTTCTACGGCGACGGCCGCCCCTCGCACTTCCGCGCCAACGTCACGCTCACCGAGCCGGACGGCCAGTCGCGTCCCGCGGCGATCGAGGTCAACCGCCCGCTCCAGGTGGCGGGCGGCAAGATCTACCTGCTGGGCAACGGCTTCGCGCCCCGCTTCACCATCACCGACGCCGACGGCGAGGTCGCCTTCTCCGGCGCGGTGCCCTTCCTGCCGCAGGACTCCGTCTACACGTCCACCGGCGTCGTGAAGGTCCCCGACGTCACGAGCGGGCCGCAGATCGGCCTGGCAGGCACCCTCCTGCCGACAGTCGTCGAGACGGCCGACGGCGGCCTCGCCTCCGCCTGGCCGCAGCCGCTCGACCCGGTCATCGTGTTCTTCGTCTACACCGGCGACCTCGGCCTGGACGACGGCGTCCCGCAGAACGTCTACCGCCTGGACATGACGGAGCTCGCGCCCGTGCTCGACGAGGCGGGCGAGCCGGCGACGCTCGCCATCCGTCCCGGCGAGACCGTCGACCTGCCGCAGGGGCTGGGCACGATCACCTGGGAGAGCCTGCCGCGCTTCATCGCCGTGGACCTGCGCGCGGACCCCTCCCTGCCGTGGCTGCTCGCCGCATCGGCGGGAGCATTCGTCGGCATCGCGATCTCGCTGTTCGGCTCGCGCCGTCGCATCTGGCTGCACCTGACCCCCGGGCCCGGCACCAGCGCGGTTACACTCGTCTCCGGAGCCGTGCTCGCCCCCGCGCACGATTCCGCGGCCTCCCGCGAGCTCGACCGCGTGATGGCCGCCGTCGCGGGCCGGGCACCCGCAGACGGCGACGACAAAGCCTCGGAGGACTGATGGATCCCGCCGCCGCAAGCGTCTTCTCCCTGTGGACCGCCACGGTCCTCTATGCCATCGCGATGGTCGCGTACTCCGTGCGGCTCGGCCGCATCGCCGATGCGAAGGTCGCCGCCAAGCGCGAGCTCGCCGAGGTGGGCGCCGCCCCCGCCGCGGCAGCCCCCGCGACGAGCGTCGCCACGCCGGCCGACGCCCCCGCCGGTCCGAGCGTCGTCGCCCGCAAGGCGCTCGGCATCGGACGCGCCGCGACGCTCGTGGGAGCCGTGCTGCACGGCGTGGGCGTGATCGCCCGCGGCATCGACGCCGGCCACGTGCCGTGGTCGAACATGTACGAGTTCACGATCTCGGGCGCATGGGTCGCCGTGGTCGTCTTCCTCGTCGTCCAGCGCGTCCGCGACATCGCGTACCTCGCGCCCGGCGTGACGGCGCTTGCGACCATCGCGCTCGGCCTCGCGCTGACGGTCCTGTACCGCGAGGCGACCGGCCTGCAGCCCGCGCTCCAGAGCTTCTGGCTCGTCATCCACGTCTCCATCGCCGTCATCTCCACGGGCGTCTTCACCGTCGCCGCGGTGGCGACCGTCCTCCAGCTGCTGCGCTCCGGTCGGGACCGGGGCACGGGCGCGCTTGCCGGCGGACCCTTCCGCTGGCTCGAGGCCGTGCCCTCGGCGACAAGCCTCGAGGCGCTCGCCTTCCGCCTCAACGCGGTGGGCTTCGTGCTGTGGACATTCACGCTCGTCGCGGGCGCGATCTGGGCCGAGCACGCGTGGGGCCGCTACTGGGGCTGGGACCCCAAGGAGGTCTGGACCTTCGTCATCTGGGTCCTCTACGCCGCCTACCTGCACGCCCGGACCACCCAGGGCTGGAGCGGCCGCAAGGCCGCATGGCTCGCCATCTCCGCGTACGTCGCCGTCATCATGAACTTCACGATCGTCAACACCCTGTTCCAGGGCCTCCACTCGTATGCAGAGGTGAGCTGACCCGACCATGAAGATCGCGATCGTCCTCGACGACGCGCTCGCCCGGCCCGACGGCGTCCAGGAGTACGCGCGCTCGATGGCCGCGTACCTGGGCTCGCAGGGGCACACCGTCCACGTCATCTGCTCCGGCGAGGCCGGCGATCCGCCGAACGGCGTGAGCGCCGTCCACTCGCTCACGAACAACGTGGGCGTGTCCTTCAACGGCAACTGGCTGCGCACCCCGTGCCCTGCCCCGCGCCGCGACATCCGCGCGTTGCTCGCGCGCGAGCGCTACGACGTGATCCACGTGATGTCGCCCCACTCGCCGCTGCTCGCGGGCCGGGTGGTGCGTGAGGCCCGGCGCGTCCTCGGCGACGCCGTGCGCATCGTAGGCACCTTCGTCATCCTGCCCGACTCGCGCTTCTCCTATGCCGGCATCCGCGTGCTCGCCCGCGCGATGCGCCGCAACGTGCGTCGCTTCGACGCCTTCTGCGGGCTGTCGGGGCCTGCGGCACGGCTGGTGACGATGGTCTACGGCATGGACGCGGAGGCGATCCCCAGCCCCATCGACGTTGCCAGGATGCGCAAGCAGGCGACGCGCCGTCCATGGCAGGCCGATGCAGGGGGCCGCACGGTCATCGCGTTCCTCGGCCGGCTCGTGGACCGCAAGGGAGTGCTCGAGCTCATCGAAGCCGTGGCCGCGCTCCCTGCCGACGTCCGCGACGGCGTCCTCGTGCGCATCGGCGGCCGGGGCCCGCTCGACGAGAAGGCGCGCGAGCTCATCGAGCGCGAGCGACTGGGGGACGTCGTCACGCTCGACGGCTTCATCGCCGACAAGGACAAGCCCGGCTACCTCGCCGCGGCGGACATCGCCGTCTTCCCGGCGACGGGCGGCGAGAGCTTCGGCGTCGTCCTCGTCGAGGCGATGGCCGCAGGCTCCGGCGTCGTGATCGCCGGCGACAACCACGGCTACGCGTGGACTATGGGCGATCCCGAGGCGATGGTGGACCCGCGCGACCCGTCCGCCTTCGCGGCGAAGCTCGCGGAGCTCGTGCGCGACCCGGCGCTGCGCGAGCGGCTCCACGCCCGCCAGCAGGAGCGCATCCGCGCGTTCGAGCCCGAGGTCGTCGGCGCGCAGCTGGAACGGCTGTACGGGCTGCGGTCCTGACCCATCACGTCGCCGGCTGCGGGCGACCCGCGATGCCTGGCGCACGGGCCCGTGCCCCCGGAGCTCCCCGAGGCTGACCTCGGCTCACTCGGAGCCGTGCTCCCGCTCCTTGCGGCGCCGCTGCTGCTCGAGCCACGCCAGGTACTCCGGGTCGTCGTCAGGGGCGACGGGCTTGCGGCGGGACGAGCCGGCGTCGGCGTTGCCGACGAACTTGATCACGAGCCACGCGATCGCGCCGAGGAACGGCACCACGATGATCGTGGCTATCCACAGCCAGCGCGGCAGGCCGAAGGGCTTGGGATCCGGATGCTGGGCGACATCCGCGATCGCGTACACCGTCAGGGCGATGTATCCGAGGCCGAGGAGCAGACGCAGCATGGGGGCATGGTAGCGCGCGGGTAGTTTGGACCTCATGCACGTGGTCCTCTACTGGCTCGTCCGCACCGCCATCTTCCTCGCCGTCTTCGCGCTGCTGTGGCTGCTGCGATGGTTCGACGTCTTCGCGGTGCTCGTCGCGTTCGTCGTGGCGTGGGCGCTGAGCTACATCGCCTTCCCCGGGCTGCGGCGCAAGGCGATGGAGCAGATGGACGGCTGGATCACGCGCAGCCGCAAGGGCGTCGAGGCCGATGCCGAGGTCGAGGACGCAGAGATCGACGAGTCGGCCGGACACGCCGAGACGGGCGAGGGCTCGCGCTAGGCGACGGCCGGATCCCGTGCGCCCGGAGCATCGGGCTCGCGCCTACAGCGCGATGCCGAGCGCGAGCAGCAGGCCATACGCGAGGCCCACGACGCTCACGCTGTTGAAGAACGGACGCAGCGCGAGCCCTTGGGGACCCAGGCGCATGCCGATCGCGAGGAAGAGGCTCGGCGCCGCGGTCAGCACCGCGAGCAGCGCCCACGGGTGCGCGAGGCCCACGAGCACGGCGAGGATCACCGGCAGCGTCACGAACGCGGCGAACAGCTGCCGCGAGCGATAGTCGCCCAGGCGCACCGCCAGGGTCCTCTTGCCGGCGAGGGCGTCGCCCTCGATGTCGCGGATGTTGTTGACGAGCAGCAGCGCGCACGCCCACAGCCCCACGCCGCACGAGGCCAGCACGGCCCACCACCGGATCTCGCCGGCCTGCGTGAGCATGGTGCCGAGCACCGCCACCGGGCCGAAGAACACGAACACGCTCGCCTCGCCCCACCCCGCGTAGCCGTACGGCCGTGACGACGCGGTGTACATCCACGCGGCGGCGATCGCCGCCGCGCCCACGATCAGGAGCCACAGCTGCGCGGAGATGAGCACCAAGTACAGGCCCAGGAACACGGCGACGCCGAAGGCCGTGTAGGCCGCCCGCTTGACCTCGGTCGGGGTCGCGCGGCCGGATGCGACGAGGCGCTCCGGGCCGAGGCGGTTCATGTCCGTGCCGCGCACGCCGTCGGCGTAGTCGTTGGCGTAGTTGGAGGCGATCTGGAGCGCGAACGCGACGCCGAGCGCCACGAGCGCGGCTTGCAGGTCGAAGCCGCCGATCGCCGCCGCCGACGCCGTGCCCACCGCCACCGGGCTCACCGACGTCCACAGGGTGCGCGGACGCGCTCCGGCGATCCAATCGTTCAGGTCGGCCATGGTTCTCCTCGTTCAGCGACGGCCTGGGCGGCGAGGGCGCGCGCCTTCGCCCGATCGATCTTGCCTGACTCGAGCCGCGGGAGCACATCCGCGATCACCGCGGCACGCGGCACATGGGTGCGCGGCAGCGTCGCGGCGAGCTGCTCGCGGACGCTGCTCCACGGAGCCGGGGCGCCTCCCGGCGCGAGCGCCACGACGGCCACGACGGCCTCGCCCCACTCCGCATCGGGCACGCCCACGACGATCGCCTCCTCCACCCAGGGCAGGGCGGCGACGGCCTCCTCGACCGGCGCCGGGGCGACCTTCACGCCGCCTGTGACGATGACGTCGTCTGCGCGGCCGAGGACCCGCAGCCGGCCGTCGACGACCTCGCCCAGGTCGCTCGTGAGGAACCAGCGGGTGCCGCCGACGACGGGCAACCGGGAGTCCTCGCCGTCGGAGTAGCCGATAGCGAGCGACGGCCCGGCGATGCGGATGAGCCCGTCGACGATCTCGACGCGCGTCCCGGGCAGGGGAGAGCCGTCGTAGACGCAGCCGCCGCACGTCTCCGTGGCGCCGTACGTGACGACGACGTTGGGCGGGACGTCTGCGCGCCGCAGCGCGGCGCCTCCCACGAGCACGGCGTCGAAGCAGGCGAGAGCGTCGCGGCCCGTCGCGGACTCGAGCAGCCGGTGCAGCTGGGTGGGCACGAGCGAGACGCAGCGCCTGCCGTCGCCGGGGAGGCGCGCCGCCGCATCGGCGAAGGCCGCCGGTGTGAACGGCCCCGACGCCATGCGCACGAGCGGGGCGTCCGCGAGCATCGCGCGGGCGATGACCATCGCGCCGGCGATGCGATCCGACGGCAGGGCGAGGAGCCACGCGCCGGGTCCTCCGAGGGCCTGCTCCGTGGCGCGCGCCGACGCCGTGATCGCCTCGCGGGGCAGGAGGACCTCGCGCGGCGCGCCCGTGGAGCCCGATGTCGCGACGGCGAGGCCGGCCGCGCGGCCGGCGAGGACGTCGGCCACGGCGCGCTCGGCATCCTCCGCGAGTCGGCCCCATTCCACGGCTCCAGCCTAGGTGCGGCCCTAGAATTCCCCCATGCGCGCCGCCAGGGGGATCCTCTCCGCCACCGCCGTCCTCGTCGCCCTGGGCCTGGCCGCATGCGCGCCGGTCGAGATCACTCCCGCGAAGGTCACGTACACCGCATCGCCGCCCGCGGAGAAGACCTACGCCCCCGAGCCTCCGGAGGACCCGCGCCCTCAGATCGCGTGGCCGCTCACGGGCCTCGACGCGTCGACCGCCTCGCCGGAGGAGCTCGCCATCCCCGCCGTGGCGGTGAAGGTCCCCAACGACTCCAAGGCGCGCCCGCAGCACAGCCTCGAGCACGCGGACATCGTCTTCGAGGAGTACGTGGAGGCGGGCATCCCGCGCTTCATCGCCGTCTTCCACTCGCGGATCCCCGAGACCGTGGGCCCCATCCGCTCCATGCGCGAGATGGACCCGAACATCATCGGCAGCCTGGGCGGCCCGCTCGTGTTCTCGGGCGCCAACCGCTCCGTCATGGACGTCGCGCGCCGCTCGGGCCAGTTCCTTCTCGCGGAGGACCTGGGCAGCAAGGGCTTCGTCCGCATCAAGGGCAAGGTCGCGCCGTACAACCTCCACGTCCGGATGGCGGACATCCTCGCCCAGTCGACCGACTTCACCGCTCCCGAGCCGCAGTTCGCCTTCGCCTATCCGGCCGAGGCGGCGACCGCCGCGCTCTACGGCACCCCCGCCACGCGCATCGACCTGCGCTTCTCGCGCTACGGCGAGCCCAGCTGGGACTGGGACGAGGCGAGCGGCACGTGGCTGCGCAACGAGTTCGGCGAGCCGCACGTGAGCGACGAGGGGACGCGCCTGTCCGCTGCCAACGTGGTGGTGCTTCACGTGCGCGTCTACACGAATTTCAGCCTGCCGGTGTCGGAGATGATCGTCAGCGATGCCCCGGGCTACGTCGCCACGGGCGGCAAGTACATTCCCATCCGGTGGAGCAAGGCCGACCGCACCGCGCCGTACGTCATCACGACCGAGGACGGCCGGCCGGTGCAGCTCGCGCCGGGCACCACGTGGGTCGAGCTCGTGCCCAACGCGGGCGTCTCCGGCACGTACGCGAACTTCAGCTGATCCCGGGCCCGCGCGCCGACGCCGTCGCTTCCCGTCAGTACGCGTAGGGGAAGCGGCTCCAGTCCGGCTCCCGACGCTCGAGGAACGCGTCGCGGCCCTCCTGCGCCTCCTCCGTCATGTACGCCAGGCGAGTGGCCTCGCCCGCGAACACCTGCTGACCGGCCAGGCCGTCGTCCGCCAGGTTGAAGGCGAACTTCAGCATCCGGATCGCCTGCGGCGACTTGGTGGCGATGATGCGCGCGTACTCCAGTGCACGTGCCTCGAGCTCCGCATGCGGCACGGCCTCGTTGACGGCACCCCAGCGCTCGGCGTCCTCCGCCGAGTACTCGCGCGCCAGGAAGAAGATCTCCCGGGCCCTCTTGTCGCCCACCTGGCGGGCCAGGAGCGCGCTGCCGTAGCCGGCGTCGAAGGAGCCCACGTTGGCGTCCGTCTGCTTGAAGCGCGCATGCTCGCGGCTCGCGATCGACAGGTCCGCGACGACGTGGAGAGAGTGCCCGCCGCCGGCCGCCCAGCCGTTGACCGCGGCGATGACGACCTTGGGGGACGTGCGCATGAGGCGCTGCACCTCGAGGATGTGCAGGCGGCCGCCGTAGGCGGGGGCGTCCTTGGCCGATCCCTCGTAGAGGTACCCGTCCTTGCCGCGGATGCGCTGGTCGCCGCCCGAGCAGAACGCGTGCACGCCGTCGGCCGCCGGGCCGTTGCCCGTGAGGATGATCGCCGCGACGTCGGTGGTCTGGCGGGCGTGGTCGATCGCGCGGTAGAGCTCGTCGACGGTCTGCGGGCGGAAGGCGTTGCGCACCTCCGGGCGGTTGAAGGCGATGCGCACGGCCGGCAGGTCGCGCTCGCCGTGCGGCCCGCGCTCGACCCAGCGGTGGTACGTGATGTCGCCGTCCGGGAAGCCGTCGATCGCGCGCCACTGGCTCGCGTCCATGAGGTCCGACACAGGGGTGGGCACCGCACTCATACAAGGGAGCCTAGCGGGGGCGCGATGTCGCCCAGCGGCCGTGCGGTCGCGCTCCGTAGGCTGAGCGCATGGAGTTCCGTCCGTTCCGCATCCCGCTGACGACGAGGTTCCGGGGCGTGACGGAGCGCTCCGGCGTCCTCGTGCGCGGGAGCGGCCCGGACGGCGCCGAGGCGTGGGGCGAGTACTCGCCCTTCCCCGACTACACGCCGGAGCGAGCGAGCCGGTGGTGGGCGGCCGCCATGGAGGCCGCGCGCGGGGACTGGCCCGCTCCCGTCCACGCGTCCGTGGAGGTCAACAGCATCGTCCCCGAGGTCGCGCCCGATGCCGCCCCGGCCCATGCGCTCGCGAACGGCTGCCGCACGGCCAAGGTCAAGGTCGGCGGACGGGACAGCTCCCTCACCGACGACGTGGCCCGGGTCGCGGCGGTCGCTCGCGCCCTGGGCCCGGGCGGGAAGGTGCGAGTCGACGCGAACGGAGCCTGGGACGTGGACGTTGCGCAGCGTGCGCTGCGCGAGCTCGACGCCGCCGTGCGCGACGCCGGGCTGGGAGGACTCGAGTACGCCGAGCAGCCGTGCGCGTCCGTCGAGGAGCTCGCGACGCTGCGTCGCCGCACTTCCGTGCCGATCGCCGCCGACGAGTCCGTGCGCATCCCCGGCGACGTGGACGACGTGCTGCGGCTCGACGCCGCGGACATCGTCGTCCTCAAGGCCGCGCCGCTCGGCGGCGTGCGCGCCTGTCTGGAACTCGCCGAGCGCGCGGCACGTCCTGTAGTCGTGTCGAGCGCAATGGAGTCATCGGTGGGACTGGCAGCAGGTCTGGCGCTCGCGCTCGCGCTTCCGGAGCAGACCCATGCCCACGGGCTGGGCACGGGAGCGCTGCTCGCCGCCGACACGGTCGCCCGCCCTCTCATCCCTCGCGACGGCCGCCTGTCGCCTCAGCCGCTCGAGGTGATGGCATGAAGCGCGCCAGCCAGTCCACGGCGCGCCCGGCCATCGGCTTCGCACGGGAGCTCGTCGCGGCCCTCGCCGCCCACGGCGTCGAGGACTTCGTCCTGTGCCCCGGCTCCCGTTCCGGGCCGCTCGCGCACGCGCTCGCGGAGGCCGCATCGGACGCCCCGCCGCTGGGCGCCCCGTCCGTGAGCCTGCACGTGCGCATCGACGAGCGCTCGGCCGGCTTCCTCGCCGTGGGCCTCGCTCGCGGCCGCGCCCTCGAGGGCAGGCCGCGCCCGGTCGCGGTCGTCACCACGTCGGGCACGGCCGTCGGCAACCTCATGCCCGCAGTCATGGAAGCGCACCACAGCGGGCTGCCGCTCCTGCTCCTCACGGCGGACCGCCCCGGCGAGCTGCGCGGCATCGGCGCCAACCAGACCACCGACCAGGTGGGCATCTTCGGCACCTTCGTGCGCCACTCCTTCGACGTGTCCGCGCCCGAGCCCGAGGAGAAGGGCGGCCGTGCGAGCCGCATCGCGACGCGCGCCGTGCGCTTCGCCCAGGGCGAGCCCGAGCGCGACGACATGGCCGCAGCGCCCGGGCCCGTCCACGTCAACATCGAGTTCCGCGACCCGCTCGACAACGACGGCGGCCCGTGGCCCGACGTCTCGGCCGCCGAGCCGCGCCTGTTCGAGCGCACCCGCACGATGTTCCGGAGCTCCGGTCCCTCGCCCAAGCCGCTGCCCGCCGTGCGCAAGGGGATCGTCATCGCGGGGGACGGCGCGGGCGACGCGGCCCGTCGCGTCGCCGAGGCGCACGGCTGGCCGCTCCTCGCGGAGCCGACCTCCGGCGCGCGCAGCGGTCCCAACGCGATCGGCGCGTACGTGCCGCTCCTGCGCACCCAGGAGGGGCAGGAGCTCGCGCGCCAGGCCCACCTCGTGGTGGTCGTGGGACGTCCCACGCTCTCGCGCCCCATCACGCGGCTCGTCGACGCCGCCCCGCAGCTGTTCGTCGCCGCCCACGGCGCGCGCTGGCGGGAGGCCCCGCGGCATGCCGAGCGCGTCCTCGCGCGCGTGCCCGACGAGTGGCTCGTCCCCGCCGGAGCGCCCGCCGACGCGGAGGACGACGAGGCATCGGCATGGCTCGACCGGTGGCGCTCCCTCGCGGCGCAGGCCGCGCCGCGCACCGACCGCTGGGACCCTCACAGCATCGCCGCGGCCGTCATCGGCTCGCTCGCCCCGGGCGATCTCATGATCCTGGGCTCCTCTGGCCCCATCCGCGCGGCCGACCACGTCGCCCCTGTGTGGACGCCGGGCCAGGCCCCGGTGCTCACCGCGAACCGCGGTCTCGCGGGCATCGACGGGACGGTGTCGACGGCGCTCGGCATCGCCCTGGCGACGGGAAGGCCGGTCACCGCGCTCATGGGAGACCTGACCTTCCTGCACGATGCCGGAGGCCTCCTCATCGGACGGTACGAGCAGCGGCCGCCCGTGCGCATCGTCGTCGTCAACGACGGCGGCGGCACGATCTTCCGCGCCCTGGAGCACGCCGCTGCGCCGGCCGAGCAGTTCGAGCGGGTGTTCACGACGCCTCACGCCTCGGACATCGGCGCGATCAGCGCGGGCTACGGCGTGATGCACCAGCGGGTGACGTCGCTCGCCGCGCTGACGGCGGCGCTGCGCGAGCCGGTCACCGCGCTGAGCGTGATCGAGGCGAAGCTCTAGACGCGCGCGTCAGGCCGCGCCGAAGGCGCGGCGCATCGGCTCCAGCTTGGCCTCCGACTCCAGCCACTCCGAGCGCGGGTCCGATGCCGCGACGATGCCGCAGCCGGCGAACAGCCGCAGCCGAGGGGTCGGCGTGCGGGGCACCTCTGCGCACCGCAGCGCGATGCACCACTCGCCGTCGCCCGCCGCGTCGATCCATCCCACGGGGCCGGCGTAGCGCCCTCGGTCCAGATGCTCCAGCTCGTCGATGAGCCGGCCGGCGGCGAGCGTAGGGGTGCCGCACACGGCGGCGCTGGGGTGCAGCTCGCGCACGAGCTCGAGCGAGGACGCCGCGTGGGACAGCACACCCGTCACGTCGGTCGCGAGGTGCATGACATTCGGCAGGTGCAGCACGGAGGGCTCGTCCGGCACGTTGACCGAGGCGCAGTGCGCCGCGAGCACCTGGGTCACCGAGCGCACGGCATAGGCGTGCTCCTCGCGGTCCTTGGACGAGCGAGCCAGCGCCCCTGCCCGCGCCAGGTCGCCCATGTCGTCCCCCGTCATGCGGATGGTGCCCGCGAGCACGCGCGAGGTCACGAGGCCGTGGTCGACGCGCACGAGCAGCTCGGGCGTCGCGCCCAGCAGTCCGTCCACGTGGAACGCCCAGCACGACTCGAACGCCGTGGCCAGGGGAGCGAGGACGGCGCGCACGTCGACGGGGCCGTCGGCCTGGCCCTCGACGGCGCGCGCGAGCACCACCTTGTCGAGGTCCCCGCGAGCGATCCGCTCCACCGCCTGCTCGACGGCCGCGCTCCATGCCTCCTCGTCGCCCGCGTCGAGCGTGACGGCGGGCAGCGCGCTGACGGGGGCACGGCCCGCCGTCGCCTCGGCGAGCGTGGGCTCCCCGGCGTCGGCGCGGTCGGCCTCCCGTCCGATGCGGGTGAGCCACGCCCGGCCCTCGGCCACGCCCACGACCCAGCGCGGCACGACGAGCGCGCCGCCCGCCGAGGAGGCGTCGCCGAAGGCGAAGGAGCCGAACGCGACGAGGCCCGTGCCGCGCAGCCTGACGTCGTCGCGCACCTGCGCGTGGCGGGCCAGGCGACGCCACCAGGTCGCCGCATCGTCCACCCGGCCGGGGCCGCCGCCGGACCAGCGCGCGACCTCGCCCCAGGCCACCATGCCCTCGCCGCGACGCACCCATGAGATGCCGTCGGCGGGGATGAGGGAGAAGAGGTCGCCGGGGTCGTCGATCTCGACGGTGCGCGCCGCGAGCGCGCCCGGTGCGGCGAGGTCGATGGTCACCCGCCCAGGGTACGACCCGACGCCGCGCGCCCGGTGACGGCCGTCGTCGGGCACACCGCCCGCCGCCTAGGCTTGACCCCGTAAAGACCCAGGCCGACGTCATCGTCATCCCCCAGATTGCCCCCATTAATGGGGATTGACGCGCCTGTGGGTCGAGAGTAGTTTCGAGTTGCTCACCAACCGATACTCACGTCGGCGGGCACTCGAATAGAATCACCATGAATTGAGGGAGGGTCATGAAGAATCGCTTTGTAGGAGCCGCTCTGGCAGCAGTAGGTATCATGTTTGTGGCTGGTGCCGCGGCGTATGGCGCCACCGGCGACGGATCTTTTTCGGCTACCTGTGACCCAGCCAGTTACGGTTTTTCCACTGATGGCAAGACCTACCAGCATTCAGCCAAGGGGACAGTCAGTATCAAGCAAAAGTCGACGAATCCCGTCCTCACATCCAGTGTAAAGGCGATTTCTCAGAACGGGAACTCCCTTCCTGTCGTCAATGTTTCTGACGGTCAAACCGCTACCTGGGCAAATGTTCTACCCGGGCAATACAAGGTGTACGCCCGTAGTTCGAGTTCCGTCAATTGCAATGGTTGGTTGCCTGGAAATGGCAACTACACATTCAATTACTCCATCACCTACTAGATGGTGAGATCTGGGGCTGCCGGAGCAGCCCCAGATCTCACATGAGGAACGCGATGAATCGCCTAGCGTCACTTCTACTCCTTTCTATTGTATTGGTGGGTTGCGCCTCGGAGCCAGCACGTGAGATCAGTCCTACAGCGGAGGGCTTTGTGGGTTTCCCGCCTGCTGTAGTCACGGAGCGTCTCGGAGACCCCGTTTTTTTCGCGGCCCTCACCGCACAACCTCCCGCTGAGCAGATGAGGATGGCGCAGTTGCAGGTTGCCTCGACACTATTTTGTCGAGAGTACTTTGCCGCATATCGGGACTGGTTGATAACCGGCTTGCCTCCGGACGATGTCACATTCATACGGCCGAAATATCCGGAGCCGGGATTCGAAGACTTTGCGCTCTCGTGGGAGGCTCTTGCTGAAGACGCGATCACGTCGAACGATCCCGCTGTTGTGCATGATCAGTTGCTCGCGCTCGGCGGCTGCGTGGATGTCATCGCGGACCCGGCAACAGGACCGGCCACTATTGGCGAGATCCTGTCAGGACAATCGATCTCATGACTCCGACAAGGCGCATCCTTTCAGCGGCGACTGCAATCGCCCTTCTTGCTGTCTGTTCGGCATGCTCATCTCCCGGGCCCGATCCGACCCAGAGTTCTCTCGTGTCGACAATTGCAGAGTCTGCGTCGCCAGGAGGTGACGCTGTCGTGCGTCGTCGTGACTTTCAAATCTTGTACCGCCTGGACGCCGTTACAGAATCGAGTAGCGAAATTCACGTGGTCGCATATCCTGGCACTCACTGGCGTGATTCCGCTGCCGTTGGTGAGGTTTCGCGTGGCTCTCGCCTTGGCGAGATAGTGGTGGACGAGGAATATCGTTCGACGTTAGAAGACGGCAACAGGCTTGATCAGTCAACACTCGCGATGATTGAGCAGAAGGCGGGGAATCGTATCTCCCCTGCCGACGGCACGCTTGAATGGATCGAGTCGACTGCGGTGATCGAGAGTGTTGGCATGGATGTGATAGCACCGTTGAGCCCGTTGCAAGCTCTCCGACTCCTTCAAATGCCGATTCATGGGACTGCCTCAGTAGAGACAATGGTGGGAGCGCGTGAGGTTGAGTGCATTGCGCTCTGGATAACTGAGGATGACGAGGATGGGTCTTCCCCTCGGTTGCATTGTCGTCTTCCTGCCACCATCGAGACCGCCCCGGGATTGCGCGCGACGCTGATGGTGCAATCAGACGTCATCGTTGACGCTCTTGTCGTACCTAATGTCATGATTGGTGCGGATGATGACGGCCCGGTGGTCACCTTCGTCCAAGACGGACGTGAAGTTACTGTGCCCGTGATGGTAGGCGCGACGGACGGGGTGGTGCGAGTTGTTCTTGGCGACTTGCCCGTAGGCGCTGCGTTGGTCGAGCCCTAGGCATGTCTAGGCCCGCCATTGTTGAACTGCAGGATGTGAGCCTGGATTACCCAGATCCTGGCGGCACGGTCACTGCCCTCGACCACGTGAATGTTTCGTTCCATGCCGGAACGTCTTCGGCCGTCATGGGGAGATCGGGATCGGGAAAGTCAACGTTACTCTCGGTCCTAGGGTTGATGAGATCACCCACGTCGGGATCAGTGAAGGTGATGGGTGAAGCCATTTCGCACGATGCTGAGACGAGATCAAGAGTCCGGGCTACCACGGTTGGTATGGTCTTCCAGTCATTCCACCTTGACCCAGTTCTGACGGCAGTCGAAAACACTGCCCTTGCATGGCACTTAGGCATGGTGCGGGTATCTGCCCGGGAGGCCCGTCAACGTGCTGGGGAACTGCTCGACCTGGTTGGTCTGGGTGGCATAGCTCATCGCAAGGTGGCATCCATGTCGGGCGGTGAGAGGCAGCGGGTCGCCATCGCACGGGCATTATTTGGACGACCACCCCTCTTTCTTGCGGATGAACCGACGGGAAACCTCGACGAGGATTCGGCGGAGGCCGTGGCCGCGATCATCTGGTCGCTTCCACGCGTGTTGGGCACCGCCGTGGTGGTAGTGACTCACGATGCCATCGTGGGGGCAGGCGCTCAGCGAATGCTCCGAATGGACCGAGGCCGGATCGAGGAAGAGTCGCCGTGAACATCCTGGGCTTCGTGTGGATTCATGTGAGGCGCTCGCCATGGCGCGTTGTCGTGATGGTGGGCCTGTTCGCCATCGCTATTGTTGTATTTGCTGTCGTCAGTGAGCTCTCACGTGTTTCCGAAGCAGGCCTGAATGCTGGGATCGCGAAGGACAGCGGTGAACTGGGTACATATGAAGTATCCTTTGACGGTCGTCTTTACTGGGACATAGAGCGGCAGCGGAAAGTTAGCGATGTAATCGCGGCATCGGCCAGTGGTAGTGTCACCTATTTTTTCGTGGATTTGCCTCCGGTTCATTCGGAGTGTGCTCCCTATAATGTGCTGGGAGAGGTGTCTTTTCGACTTCTCCGGGATGAGTCCGGCGACTATGCGTCGTTGCCGTTTGGTTCAGTAGGGGACATCGATACCCGCTGGTGTCTCGACGGCGTCGAGATCTCCGCGACGGCATTTTATCTTCCTGACGACGATGCGAAAGCAACACTCGGGTCGCGAATGTATATCGCGCCAGAATATGCTGGTATCGTGCGCCTTTCTACGGTGGGCGCGGTATCGAGCGGATTTACTGTACACACTGGAAGCGACTCTTCTCGTGAAGTCATAGAGCGGATTGCGCGCTACATGGTTCAGGAGGATGCGTTAAAGCTCGGTCTCGATCCTGGGGAGTTGGTCTCCGTAGGGCGTGTCGATCAGGATGCTGAGGCTGTCAGGGCGGCGGCGGAGGGGATGTCGATCACCTATGACGTGATTCGGTGGTCGGTTCTGGCTCTGGCGGTGGCGGCCTTGACCTTGGTCCAGACGGTCACCGTGAACCAGCGAGCGTGGTTCTTTGGTCTGTCAAGAGCATTGGGGGCGCCCTCTCGTATCATCGTCGCTTATGTGGCGGCTGAAACGGCGGGCATAGTCGTCGGTGCCATGGCCGTGGCGAGCGGACTCCTGACCGCTTTGTCCCCCTCGATCACTGATTTCGCTCGTGCGGCATTCGGTGTTCAGGCGGACGTCATGCACGCGCAGACCATGCTCACGCTTGCTCTGGCGGTGACAGTCGCCGTGGTGTTCGCGACGTCGATCCCGGTGATCGCTGTGCTGAGGCGAGATCCGCTTGAGGTCCTCGAAGCTCCTCGCGGGTGAGGTGAATCCGGCCGCCCAGACACCGCGTAGCCCCAGGAGCGACACCGTCCCGAACTGACTTCAGGCCCGCTTAGGCTTGATGCCGTGAAAACTGAGGCCGACGTCATCGTCATCGGCGCCGGGCCTGGCGGCTCGGCCGCCGCGCGATACCTCGCATCCGAGGGCTTCAGCGTCATCGCCTTGGAGAAGTCCCGCTTCCCGCGCGAGAAGGTGTGCGGCGACGGCCTGACCCCGCGCGCCGTGCGCGAGCTCCAGCTCATCGGCCTGCCGACCCCGCGCGAGGAGGGATGGATCCCCAATCGCGGCCTGCGGATGATCGGCGGCGGGCACCGCATCGAGTTCCCGTGGCACGACCTCGAGTCCTTCCCGAACTACGGCCTCAGCCTTCCGCGCGCGCAGTTCGACCACAGGCTCGCCGAACACGCCCGCGCCGCCGGCGCCGACGTCCGCGAGGGCTGGCACGTCGACGCCGCCCTGCGCGACGACTCGGGCGCGGGACTCGACGGCGGCGGCCGCGTCGTCGGCGTCGTGGCCCGCCCGGTGGACGAGGCCGGAAAGAAGGGCGACTCGGTCGAGTTCCGCGCGCCCTTGGTCATCTCCGCCGACGGCGTGAGCGCCCGCATCGCCCTGGGCATGGGCATCGAGCGCAAGCCCAAGCGGCCCATGGGCGTCGCCGTCCGCACGTACTTCACCACGCCTCGCCACGAGGAGGAGTGGATGGAGGGCCACCTCGAGATCTGGGACGGGGAGCGGGGCCGCTCGAACCTGCTGCCCGGCTACGGCTGGATCTTCCCGCTAGGCGACGGCACCGCGAACGTGGGCCTCGGCACGCTCAGCGCCAAGGGCACTCCGTCCAAGCTCGACCATCGCGCCCTGCTGCGCGACTGGCTCGAGCACTCCGCGCAGGACTGGGAGCTCGGCGAGCAGGTGGGCGAGGTCAAGGGCGCTGCCATCCCCATGGCGTTCAACCGCCAGCCTCATTACGTGCCAGGGATGATGCTCGTGGGAGACACCGGCGGCATGGTCAACCCTTTCAACGGGGAGGGCATCGCCTACGCGATGCAGGCCGCGCGCCGCGCCACCGAGGCGGCGGTCGCCGCCCGCGAGGCGCGCTCCGACATCGAGCGCGAGCGGGCGCTCCGGTCGTACGCGCGCATGATGAAGGACGACCTGGGCGGGTACTACTCGCTGGGGCGCGTGTTCGCCTCGCTCGTGGACCATCCCACGGTGATGAAGGTGTGCACCCGGTACGGACTGCCCCGTCCGCTGGTCATGGAATTTGTCTCTAGACTGCTAGCGGACGTCTATGAGCCGCGTGGCGGCTCGTGGGCGGATCGCCTCCTCGCCACGCTCACGCGCATCGCGCCTGCGGCGTGAATCGAAGAGGGACATGATGGACAGGATGAAGAACGTGACAGAAGGGCCCGAGCGGTGAACCCCTACGTGCCGGTCATCGTGATGATCGTCATCGCCGCGCTTCTCGCAGGCGCCGGTCTGCTGGTGAGCCGCATCGTCGGCCCCCGTCACTACAACGCAGCCAAGCTCGACCGCTACGAGTCCGGCCTCGAGCCGACTCCTGGCGCCGCTGGCGGCGGTCGCGTCCCCATCAAGTACTACCTCGTCGCGATGACCTTCATCGTCTTCGACATCGAGGTGGTGTTCCTGTACCCGTGGGCGGTCGCCCACCAGCAGCTGGGCATCTTCGGCCTGGTCGCGATCATGACCTTCCTGGCGCTCATCACGATTCCTTTCGTCTACGAGTGGCGCCGCGGCGGATTCGAGTGGGACTGATGCAGATGAGCACGGCGACGAAGGGAGCGATGTCGTAATGGGCATCGAGGAGAGCGCACCCCCCTTCCTGCTGGGGACCGTGGAGAAGTTCGTCGGCTACATGCGCGCCGGCTCGATGTGGCCTGCCACGTTCGGCCTCGCGTGCTGCGCGATCGAGATGATGGCGACCGGCGCCCCGCGCTTCGACCTCGCCCGCATGGGCATGGAGGTCTTCCGCGGCTCCCCGCGCCAGGCGGACATCATGATCGTCGCCGGCCGCGTGTCCAACAAGATGGCTCCCATCGTCCGCCAGGTGTACGACCAGATGGCCGAGCCCAAGTGGGTGCTCGCCATGGGCGTGTGCGCCTCGTCCGGCGGCATGTTCAACAACTACGCGATCGTCCAGGGCGTGGACCACATCGTCCCCGTGGACATCTACCTGCCAGGCTGCCCGCCCCGCCCCGAGATGCTCATCAACGCCCTGCTCAAGGTGCACGAGCTCGCGCGCGAGATGCCCATGGGCGCCAACCGCCGTGAGATCGCCGCGGCAGCCGAGGCCGCCGCGCTCGCCGCGACCCCGACCTCGCAGATGAAGGGCCTGCTGCGATGAGCGAGAACACGACGACCGACCTCAGCGCCATCGGCCCCGAGGGCCGCGAGCCGCTCACCCTCATCAACGTCCGCGAGGGCCTCTTCGGAGCCAAGGGCGACACCTCCGGCTACGACGGCCTCGTGCGCCACGTGCAGATGCCGGGGGCGTCGGAGCGACCCTACGGCGGCTGGTTCGACGAGGTCGTGGACGTGCTCGAGGAGCTCTTGGGCGACGACGCCGAGGCCGCGATCGAGCAGGTGACGGTCCACAACGGCGAGCTCACCCTGTACATCGCGCGCGAGCACCTGCTGGCGGTCGCCCAGCACCTGCGCGACGACCAGGATCTGCGCTTCGAGATGTGCCTGGGCGTCAACGGCGTCCACTACCCGGCGGACAAGGGCCGCGAGCTGCACGCGGTCTACCCCATGCAGTCCATCACCCACAACCGCCGCATCCGACTCGAGGTCGCCGTGAGCGAGGAGGACCCCCACATCCCCTCGATCACCTCGATCTACCCCATGAACAACTGGCACGAGCGCGAGACCTGGGACTTCTTCGGCATCGTCTTCGACGGCCACCCCTCGCTCGCTCGCATCGAGATGCCGGACGACTGGGTGGGCCACCCGCAGCGCAAGGACTACCCGCTCGGCGGCATCCCGATCGAGTACAAGGGCGCCGAGGTGCCCTCCCCCGACAATCGCAGGCAGTACAGGTAGGCGCCGATGACCGAATCGACGTATCAGGCCACCGGGGCCCTTCGCGACGACGAGGGCGTCCCCGAGTTCACCGCATACGGCGGCGACTGGAGCGAGCTCGCCGAGGAGGCGGCTCGCCTGGGCGAGCAGCGCATCGTCTTCAACATGGGCCCCCAGCACCCGTCGACGCATGGCGTGCTGCGCGTCATGCTCGAGGTCGACGCGGAGACCGTGACCGAGGCCCGCGCCGGCATCGGCTACCTCCACACCGGGATCGAGAAGAACATGGAGTACCGGACGTGGACGCAGGGCGTCACGTTCGCGACCCGCATGGACTACGTCGCCTCGATGTTCAACGAGGCCGTCTACTGCCTTGCGGTGGAGAAGCTGCTGGGCATCACGGACGACATCCCCGAGCGCGCCAACATCCTGCGCGTGCTCATGATGGAGCTCACCCGCATCGGCTCCCACCTGGTCGCCGTCGGCACCGGCGGCAACGAGATGGGCGCCACGACCGTCATGACGACGGCGTTCATCGCCCGCGAGGACACGTTCCGCATCACCGAGCTCATCTCCGGCCTGCGCACCAACAACGCGTACATCCGCCCCGGCGGCGTGGCCCAGGACGCGCCGGAGGACGCGGTCGAGAAGATCCGCGAGATGATCCCCAAGGTGCGCCAGCGCCTCGACGAGCTCGCGTTGCTGCAGCTGAAGAACCCGATCTTCATTGGCCGTCTCAAGGGCGTCGCGAACCTCGACCTGCCCGCGGCGATGGCGCTCGGCGTCACCGGCCCGATGCTGCGCTCGGCCGGCCTGCCGTACGACCTGCGCAAGGCCGAGCCCTACTGCGGCTACGAGACCTACGACTTCCAGGTGCCCACCTCGACCGACGCCGACGCGTACTCGCGCGTGGTGCTGCGCCTCGAGGAGTGCTACGAGTCCCTCAAGATCATCGAGCAGTGCGCCGACCGCCTCGAGGCGACCAAGGGCCAGCCCGTCATGGTGGGCGACAAGAAGATCGCGTGGCCCGCGCAGCTCTCGCTCGGCCCCGACGGCCAGGGCAACTCGCTGGACCACATCCGCCACATCATGGGCACCTCCATGGAGGCGCTCATCCACCACTTCAAGCTCGTCACCGAGGGCTTCTCCGTCCCCGCCGGCCAGGCCTTCGCCGCGGTGGAGAACCCCAAGGGCCTGCTCGGCTGCCACGCCGTCTCCGACGGCGGCACCAAGCCGTGGCGGGTCCACTTCCGTGACCCCGGATTCAACAACCTGCAGGCGCTGTCCATCCTGTGCGAGGGCGGACAGATCGCCGACGTCGTGGTCGCCATCGCGACCATCGACATGGTGCTGGGAGGCGTCGACCGATGACCTACGACGAGTCCACCCTGGCGCAGCTGACCAAGGACGCGGCTGAGATCCAGTCCCGCTACCCGGTCCCGCGCTCCGCCCTGCTGCCGATGCTGCACCTGGTGCAGTCGGTGGACGGCTTCGTGTCGCCCGACGGCATCCAGTTCTGCGCCGACCAGCTGGGCCTCACGGCCGCCGAGGTGAGCGCCGTCGCCACGTTCTACACCCAGTACAAGCGCCGTCCCAACGGCGAGTACCAGGTGGGCGTGTGCACCAACACGCTGTGCGCGATCATGGGCGGCGACGAGATCTGGCGCCGCGTGAGCGAGCGCTGCGGCGTGGGCCACGACGAGACGACTCCCGACGGCAAGATCTCGCTCGAGCGCATCGAGTGCAACGCGGCTTGCGACTACGCGCCCGTGATGATGGTCAACTGGGAGTTCTTCGACAACATGACGCCGGAGAAGGCTCTCCAGCTCGTCGACGACATCCTGGACGGCAAGGCGATCCGTCCCACCCGCGGCGCGGACAAGGTCGTGACCTTCAAGGAGATGTCACGCGTGCTCGCCGGCTTCGAGGACGGCCGCGCCGACGAGGACCAGGGCGCGGGCGCCGCGACGCTCGCGGGCGTCGAGGTCGCCAGGTCCCAGGGCTGGAAGGGAGCGGGCACGTGACCAAGCTGACGCCCGTCCTGTCCGCGACGTGGGGCCTCGAGAAGTCGTGGACCTTCGACACGTACGCCAAGAACGGCGGCTACGAGGCCGCCGCCAAGGCGCTCAAGACGGATCCCGCCGACATCGTCCAGGCCGTCAAGGACTCCGGTCTGCGCGGCCGCGGCGGCGCGGGCTTCCCCACGGGCATGAAGTGGGGCTTCCTGCCTCCGCCGGACGGCGGTCCCCGCTACCTCGTCGTCAACGCCGACGAGTCGGAGCCGGGCACGTGCAAGGACATCCCCACGATGCTCAACGCGCCCCACACGCTCATCGAGGGCGTCATCATCACGTCCTACGCGATCGGCTGCAACCACGCGTTCATCTACCTGCGTGGCGAGGTGCTGCACGTCTACCGCCGCCTGCTCAAGGCCGTCGCGGAGGCGCGCGCCAACGGCTGGCTCGGCACGGACATCAAGGGCTCGGGATTCGACCTGGAGATCACGGTGCACGCTGGCGCCGGCGCGTACATCTGCGGCGAGGAGACGGCGCTGCTCGACTCGCTCGAGGGCCGTCGCGGCCAGCCGCGCCTCAAGCCGCCGTTCCCGGCCGTCGCCGGCCTGTACGCGCGTCCCACCGTCGTCAACAACGTGGAGTCCATCGCGTCCGTGCCGTCGATCATCGGCAAGGGCGTCGAGTGGTTCACGAGCATGGGCACGGAGAAGTCCAAGGGCATGGGCCTGTTCTCGCTGTCGGGACACGTCAACCGCCCTGGCCAGTACGAGGCGCCGCTCGGCGTGACGCTGCGCGAGCTGCTGGAGATGGCCGGCGGCATGCGCGACGGCAGGAGGCTCAAGTTCTGGACGCCGGGAGGCTCGTCGACCCCGCTGTTCACCGACGAGCACCTCGACACCCCGCTCGACTACGAGAGCGTCGGCGCCGCGGGATCCATGCTGGGCACGCGCGCCATCCAGATCTTCGACGAGTCCACCTGCGTGGTGCGCGCCGTGGAGCGCTGGACCGAGTTCTACAAGCACGAGTCGTGCGGCAAGTGCACGCCGTGCCGTGAGGGCACCTACTGGCTGACGCAGATCCTGCACCGCCTCGAGGCCGGCCGCGGCACCGAGGCCGACATCCAGCAGCTGCTCGACACGTGCGACTCGATCCTGGGTCGCTCGTTCTGCGCCCTCGGCGACGGCGCGACGTCGTCGATCACCAGTTCCATCAAGCTCTTCCGCGAGGAGTACGAGCGCCACGTGCACGAGGGCGGATGCCCGTTCCCCCGCAGCGCGTCGGCCCTGTTCGACTATGACGACACGCCCGCGGACGCACACGCCGTGGAGGCGCACGCATGACCGCGACCGCTGAGAACAAGCCCGCCGTGGCCGAGGACCTCGTCACCGTCACGATCGACGGCATCCAGGTCTCCGTCCCCAAGGGCACGCTCGTCATCCGCGCCGCCGAGCAGATCGGCATCGACATCCCCCGCTTCTGCGACCACCCGGCGCTCGAGCCCGCCGGCGCGTGCCGCCAGTGCCTCGTCGACGTCGCGACGCCCGGTCCCGACGGCTCCCTGCGCGCGTTCCCCAAGCCGCAGGCGTCGTGCACCATGACCGTGTCCGAGGGCATGGTCGTCAACACGCAGCACACGTCCGAGGCCGCCGACCGCGCCCAGAAGGGCGTGATGGAGCTCCTGCTCGTCAACCACCCCCTCGACTGCCCCGTCTGCGACAAGGGCGGCGAGTGCCCGCTGCAGAACCAGGCGCTGAGCCACGGCCGTCCGGAGACCCGCTTCGTCGACGTCAAGCGCACCTTCGAGAAGCCGATCGCTCTGAGCAGCGAGATCCTGCTCGACCGCGAGCGCTGCATCCTGTGCCAGCGTTGCACCCGCTTCTCCAAGGAGATCGCGGGCGACCCGTTCATCGACCTGCAGAACCGCGGCGCCCAGCAGCAGATCGGCACGTTCGACGAGGACGTCCTGGACTTCGACGGCTACGGCCCGGTCGGGATCGCCGCCGAGGACGAGTCCGGCAAGGCGTTCTCCTCCTACTACTCGGGCAACACGGTGCAGATCTGCCCCGTGGGCGCCCTGACGTCGGCCGCCTACCGCTTCCGCGCGCGCCCGTTCGACCTGGTGAGCTCGCCCGGCATCTCCGAGCACGACTCGTCCGGCTCGGCGCTGCGTATCGACCACCGCCGCGGGAAGATCCTGCGCCGCCTCGCGGACAACGACCCCGTCGTCAACGAGGACTGGATCTCGGACAAGGACCGCTTCGCCTTCGCATGGCAGAACCAGGCCGACCGCATCACGCGCCCGCTCGTGCGCAAGGACGGCGAGCTCGTCGAGGTCTCCTGGCCTGAGGCGATCGCCGCGGCCGCGGCCGGCCTGCGCGCCGCCGCGGGCCTCACCGGCACCCCGGCCGACAAGAAGGCCAAGGGCGTGGGCGTGCTGCCCGGCGGTCGCGTGACGGTCGAGGACCACTACGCGTACCAGAAGTTCGCTCGCGCGGTCCTGCGCACCAATGACGTCGACGCCCGCCACCGCGCGGCCTCCGACGAGGAGCAGAGCTTCCTGGGCGCCTACGTCGCCGGCACGACGCTCGACGTGACGTTCGCCGACCTCGAGAAGGCTCCCGCCGTGCTCCTCGCCGGCTTCGAGCCCGAGGACGAGGGCGGTGTGGTCTTCCTGCGCATGTTCAAGGCGCGCCGCCGCCAGCAGGTCTTCACGATCGCGCCGTTCGCCTCGCGCGGCACGCAGAAGCTCGGCGCGACGCTCATCGCCACCGCCCCCGGCGCGGAAGCCGGCGCGCTCGCCTCGCTCACGGCCTCCGAGCCCGCGTTCGCGGCGCTCCAGGCCGAGGGCGCGATCATCGTCGTGGGCGAGCGCCTCGCATCCTCGCCCGGCGCGTACACCGCGGCGGCCGACCTCGCTCAGCGCACGGGCGCCAAGCTCGTGTGGATCCCGCGTCGCGCGGGCGAGCGCGGCGCGGTCGAGGCCGGAGCGCTTCCGGGCCTGCTGCCCGGCGGCCGCGACGCCGGCAAGGCATCGGCCCGCAAGGCCGTCGCCGCCGCGTGGGGCGTCGAGGCGCTTCCCAGCGCCCGCGGCCGCTCGGTCTCCGGCATCGTCGCCGCCGCCGCGGCGAAGGAGCTCGACGGCCTGGTCTTGGGCGGCATCGAGGCCTCCGACATCACAGCCGACCTGCTCAAGGCGATCTCGGTCGCGAAGTTCACCGTGAGCCTCGAGGTGCGTCTCACCGAGGTCGCGCTCGCGGCCGACGTGGTGCTCCCCGTGGCCCCGCCGTCGGAGAAGGCTGGCACCTTCGTCAACTGGGAGGGTCGTCTGCGCTCCTTCCCGGTGGCGATCGCGACGGACGCGCTCAGCGACCACCGCGTGCTCGACCTGCTCGCGCGCGAGATGGGCGTGACACTCGGCACGTCGACCGTCGAGGCGGTGCACCGCGAGCTCGCCGCCCTGGGCGCTGCGTCGGACGCCGAGCGTCCCTCCGCCCCGAAGGCATCGGCCGCCAAGTCCGCCAAGCTCAAGGCCGACCAGCTCATCCTCGCCACGTGGCACCACCTCATCGACGAGGGCGCCCTCCAGGACGGCGAGCCGCACCTGGCGGGCACCGCGCGCGTCGCGGTGGCGCGGGTGTCGCCCGCCACGGCCCAGCGCCTGGGCACGGACCACAGCATCCTCACCCTCACGGGCGTGCGCCGCGGCTCCATCAGCCTCCCGCTCGTCGTGACCGAGGGCATGGTCGACGACGTGGTGTGGGTTCCCACCAAGTCCTCTGGATCGTGGGTCGCGCAGGACCTGGGCCTCGAGTCCGGCGACGTCGTGACCGTGAAGGCAGGTGTCGCATGAGCGTCCTCAGCCTCGTTCCCTTCGCGCTGGAGCAGACCCCCGGCGAGGAGCACTGCCGCATCCCCGCGGGCACCGTCGAGCTGACCGAACGCCAGACCCAGTGCCTCGCGGACTTCGACGCGTCGCTTGCCGGCGACCCGCTGTGGCTGGTCATCGTGAAGGCCGTGCTCATCCTGGTCTTCCTGCTGACGTCCGTGCTCTTCGCGGTGTGGTTCGAGCGCCGCGTCATCGCGCGCCTGCAGGAGCGCCCCGGCCCCAACCGTCTGGGCCCGTTCGGCCTCCTGCAGTCCATCGCCGACGCGATGAAGCTGCTGTTCAAGGAGGACATCACCGTCCGTGCGTCGGAGAAGATCCTCTACATCGCGGCGCCGATGATCTCCGTGTTCAGCGCGCTGCTGATCTTCGCGGTGATCCCGTTCGGCCCCGCGACGCGCATCATCGGCACGGACATCGTCACGCCGCTGCAGCTGACCGACTTCCCGGTCGCCGTGCTCTACATCCTCGCGTGCGCCGCGCTCGGCGTGTACGGCATCGTGCTGGGCGGCTGGGCCTCCGGCTCGACGTACCCGCTCATGGGCGCGGTCCGCTCGACGGCCCAGGTCATCTCCTACGAGCTCGCCATGGGTCTGTCGCTCGTGACGGTCTTCATGCTCGCGGGCTCGATGTCCACGCAGGAGATCGTCGACTCGCAGACCACCGTGTGGTGGGCGCTGCCGCTCCTGCCGGCCTTCGTGCTCTACATCATCTCGATGGTCGGAGAGACCAACCGCCTGCCGTTCGACCTGCCCGAGGCCGAGGGCGAGCTCGTCGCGGGCTTCATGACGGAGTACTCGTCCATGAAGTTCGCGTGGTTCTTCCTCGCCGAGTACATGAACATGATCAACGTCTCGGCCGTCGCCGCGACCCTGTTCCTGGGCGGCTGGCGCCCGCTGTGGGGCGCGTCGTGGCCGGGCTACGAGTTCCTGTCGACGGGCATCTTCCCGCCCATCTGGCTCATCATCAAGATCTGGCTGCTCATGTTCGTGTTCGTGTGGATCCGCGGCTCGCTGCTGCGCTTCCGCTACGACCAGTTCATGAAGTTCGGCTGGAAGCTGCTGATCCCGATCGGCCTGGCGTGGGTGGCGTTCTTCGGCATCGGCCTGACGGTGCTGCGCAACGCGGGCATCTCGGTCGACCAGTTCAACGTCTCCCTCAGCCCGTTCCGCTTCCAGATCGGCTTCCTGTGGGTCGCCCCGATCATCTTCATCATCGTGCTGTGGTTCGTGCTGTCGTGGATCGCGGACAGCCGCGCCGCCAAGGCGGCCGCGCAGACCGAGGTGAAGGAGGAGGTCGAGACCGTGCGCACCGCCGACGGCAAGCTCGTCAAGCGCGTGCGCCGCGCCGCGCCCAGGGCGCAGGAGTTCGACGCCTTCGCCGGCGGCTACCCCGTGCCGCCGCTGCCGGGCCAGGAGCTGCCGCCGTCGCCCCGCAAGGGTCGCACGGTCGAAGGCACGCAGGCCACGACCACCACCACGACCACGAGCGCCAAGGAGGGCGGCGATGACTGACGCCGAGTTCACGTCGAACCTGCCGCAGCCCAAGGGCCTGGCCGGCGCGCTGCTGCCCGTCGCGGGCTTCGGCGTCACGCTGCGCAACTTCTTCCGTCCCACGGTCACCGAGCAGTACCCCAAGGTCAAGGTGCCGACGATGCCGCGCTACCACGGGCGGCACCAGCTCAACCGCTACCCGGACGGCCTGGAGAAGTGCATCGGCTGCGAACTGTGCGCATGGGCCTGCCCCGCGGACGCGATCTACGTCGAGGCCGACTCCAACACGCCCGATGCGCAGTACAGCCCGGGCGAGCGCTACGGCCGCGTCTACCAGATCAACTACCTGCGCTGCATCTTCTGCGGCCTGTGCATCGAGGCGTGCCCCACGCGCGCACTGACCATGACCAACGAGTACGAGCTCGCCGGTCCCACGCGCGAGGGCCTCATCTACGAGAAGCAGGATCTGCTCGCGCCGCTCGCCGAGGGCATGCTCGCCGCGCCGCACCCGATGGTGCCGGGCACGACCGACACGGACTACTACCGCGGCGTCGTCACCGGCCCCACGCCCGAGCAGGAGGCGTGGGTGCGCGCGCATCGGCCCGATGACCCGACGCTTCCCGAGAACAAGGTCGCGACGGTCGCCAAGGAGGCTCAGGCATGATCGAGCCCTGGCTGTTCTGGATCATCGTCGTCGTCACGGTGGTGCCGGCGCTCGCGCTGCTGTTCGCGCGCAAGCCGGTGCACATCGCGATGGCCGTCGTGCTCGTGATGGTGGGACTGGCCGTCGCCTACGTCTCGCTCGAGGCGCCGTTCCTGGGGGTCGTGCAGATCGTCGTCTACACCGGCGCGGTCATGATGCTCTTCGTGTTCGTCCTCATGCTCGTCGGCGTCGACCAGCGTGAGAACCTCAAGGAGACCATCCGCGGCCAGAAGTGGGTCGGCCTCGCCCTGGCGATCGGCGTCGCGCTCCTGCTGGCAGGCGTGATCTCCCGCACCGCGATCACCGCGCAGGACCGACCGGCCCCCGCCGCGCCCGAGGACATCGCCGCCGCGCTGTTCTCCCGCTACGTGATCGTCGTGGAGGCCCTCGCCTTCGTGCTCATCACGGCGGCCGTGGGCGCGCTCGTGCTGACCTACGTGCCGCGCCTGAAGCCGCGCGCCACGCAGAAGGAGCTCCAGGCCGCGCGCATCGCCGCCGGCGCGGACCCCGTCAACAAGCCCATGCCGGGCGTCTATGCGCGTCACAACGCGCTCGACGCCCCGGCGCTCGACCCGCAGGGCCGACCCATCGAGGACTCGGTCTCGCGTGTGCTCGAGATCCGCCACCAGACCAAGGACGGCGAGGAGTACCGCTTCGCCATGCAGCGCATGCGTCGCGAACTCGGGATCGAGGACGGCCCGATCGACGACGGCCGCATGGGCGACGGGCCCGACGCCCCCGACCGAGACGGAGAGGGACGCGCATGAGCCCCATGGCCTTCGTCTACCTCGCCGCGGTGCTGTTCTCCATCGGCGCCGCGACGGTGATGCTGCGTCGCAACGCGATCATCGCGTTCATGGGCGTCGAGCTCATGCTCAACGCGGCGAACCTCGCGTTCGTGGCCTTCGCCCGCCTGCACGGCACGATCGACGGGCAGATCATGGCGTTCTTCGTCATGGTCATCGCTGCCGCCGAGGTCGTGGTCGGCCTCGCGATCATCATCGCGCTGTTCCGTGCACGCCAGACCATCTCGCTCGACGAGCCTGCAGAGCTGAAGGGCTGAGGCATGATCGAACTGTCCTGGCTCCTCATCGCCGCGCCGCTGCTCAGCGCGGCCGTCCTCATCGGCCTCGGCCGACGCGCAGACCGCTGGGGCCACTGGCTCGGCGTGGCCGCGTCGACCGTGGCGCTCGTCGTGGGCGCCGGCGCGCTCATCGAGACGCTCGGCCGCGAGGCGCATGAGCGCGCCCAGAACGTGCACCTGTTCACGTTCATCCCGGGCGGCGAGCTGACCGTCGAGGCGGGCCTTGCCGTCGACCCGCTGTCGCTGACGTTCGTCATGCTCATCACGTTCGTCGGCACGCTCATCCACGTGTACTCGGTGGCGTACATGGAGCACGACGCCCGTCGGCGTGTCTTCTTCGCCTACCTGAACCTCTTCATCGCGGCGATGCTCCTGCTCGTCCTCGCCGACAGCTACCTGCTGCTGTTCATCGGCTGGGAGGGCGTGGGCCTCGCGTCGTACCTGCTCATCGGCTTCTGGAACCACAAGCCCGAGTACGCCACGGCCGCGAACAAGGCGTTCATCGTCAACCGCGTGGGCGACATGGGCCTCATCCTCGCGATGGCCCTCATGTTCGCGCACTTCGGCTCGCTGAGCTTCTCCGAGGTCAACGCGGGCGCTGCGGCGGCCTCTCCCGCGACGCTCACCGCGATCGGCCTGGCGCTCCTGCTCGCCGCGACCGGCAAGTCGGCGCAGTTCCCGCTGCAGTCCTGGCTCGGCGACGCGATGGCGGGCCCGACGCCTGTGTCGGCCCTCATCCACGCCGCGACCATGGTCACCGCGGGCGTGTACCTCATCGTCCGCTCGGCCGCGATCTTCGACGGGGCGCCCGATGCGCGCCTGGCCGTCGCGATCATCGGCGCCATCACGCTCCTGATGGGTGCGATCATCGGCACCGCCAAGGACGACATCAAGAAGGCGCTCGCCGCCTCGACGATGTCGCAGATCGGCTACATGATGCTCGCCGCGGGCCTGGGCCCCATCGGCTACGGCTTCGCGATCTTCCACCTGCTGACGCACGGCTTCTTCAAGGCCGGGATGTTCCTGGGCGCCGGCTCGGTCATGCACGCGATGCAGGACCAGGTCGACATGCGCCGCTTCGGCGCGCTGCGCGGGCTCATGGTCATCACGTGGGCCACGTTCGGCCTGGGCTGGCTCGCGATCCTGGGCGTGCCGCCTTTCTCCGGCTTCTGGTCCAAGGACAAGATCATCGAGGCCGCGTTCGTGGGCGAGGGCTGGCAGCCGTGGGTGCTCGGCGGCGCCGCGCTCCTGGGCGCCGGCATCACCGCGTTCTACATGTCTCGCCTGTTCTTCATGACCTTCCACGGCCGTCGCCGCTGGACCGAGGGGCAGCACCCGCACGAGTCGCCGTGGCTCATGACCGCGCCGATGATCGTGCTGGCCGTCGGCTCGGCCTTCCTGGGCTGGTTCCTCGCCACGGGCGACCGCTTCACCACGTGGCTCGAGCCCGTCACCGGCCACGCGGAGCACCACGACCCGGTGCTCGCCGTGCCCGTCATCGTCACGCTCACGCTCGTGCTGGTGGTGCTGGGCGCCGCGCTCGCGTGGTGGATGTACATCCACCACGACGTGGCGGAGGAGGCGCCCGCGCCGTCCATCCCGGTGCTCGCCGCGCGCAATGACCTCTTCCAGGACTCGGTCAACCGCGCGCTCTTCGAGCGGCCCGGACGTCACCTCACGCGCACCCTCGTGTACGCCGACGCCGCCGTCGTGGACGGTGCCGTCAACGCGAACGCGGCGGGCATCTCCAAGCTCGGTGAGGCCCTGCGCAAGACGTCCACGGGCAACGTCCGCTCGTATGCCCTGCTCATGTTCCTCGGCGTCGTCATCGTGACCGCCATCGCACTCCTGGGGGTCCGGTGACCATGCCACTGCTGACCATCCTCGTCGCGCTGCCGGCGCTCGGCGGCCTCCTGCTGCTCACGGTCCCGGGCCTGCGCGCCCGCGCTCGCGAGTTCGCGCTCGGGGTGACGGTCCTCGAGCTCGCAGGCGTCGTCGCGCTGCTCGTCGGCTTCGACCTGTCCGCCGCGGGCGACATCCAGTTCGCGGAGACCTATGCGTGGATCCCGCAGATCGGCGCGAGCTGGGCGCTCGGCGTCAACGGCATCGGCCTGTCGCTCATCGTGCTCGCCGCAGTGCTCACGCCGCTCGTGCTCGTCGCCGGCTGGAAGCTGCCTGACGAGCCGGCCCGCGCGGCGCGCTATGTGGGCCTCATCCTCGTGTCCCAGGCGTTCATGGTGGGCATCTTCGCCGCGCGCGACGTGCTCCTCTTCTACGTCCTGTTCGAGGCGATGCTCATCCCGCTGTACTTCCTCATCGGCTCGTTCGGCGGGGAGCAGCGTCGCTACGCGGCGGTGAAGTTCCTCATCTACTCGCTCGCCGGCGGCCTCATCATGCTCGTCGCGGTCGTGGCCCTGTACTTCGTGGGCCCGGGCGGGGAGCAGGCCTTCCTCATCGACTCGCTCACGGGCCTCGAGCTCGCGCCCGTGACGGAGCGGCTCCTGTTCGTCGCGTTCTTCATCGCCTTCGCGATCAAGGCGCCCATGGTCCCCGTCCACACGTGGCTGCCCACGGTCGCGGAGAACGCGCGCGCGGGCACCACGGCGCTGCTCGTCGCGGTGCTCGACAAGATCGGCACGTTCGGCATGATCACGCTGTGCCTGGTGCTGTTCCCGAACGCCTCGCGCTGGGCGGCACCCGTGGTCGTCGGCTTCGCGGTGCTGTCCGTGATCTACGGCGCGTTGCTGGCAATCGGCCAGGACAACATGCTGCGCCTCGTGTCGTTCACCTCGGTGAGCCACTTCGGCATCATGATCCTCGGCATCTTCGCCTTCCAGCAGACCTCGGTCGAGGGCGCGGCGCTCTACATGTTCAACCACGGACTGTCGACGGCGGGCCTGTTCCTGCTCGTGGGCTTCCTCATCGAGCGCCACGGCACCCCGTCGGTCACCGCCTACGGAGGCCTGCAGAAGGCCGTCCCCGTCCTCGCCGGCACGTTCCTCATCGTGGGCCTCAGCGCCTTGTCGCTGCCGGGCCTGTCCCCGTTCGTGTCCGAGATCATGGTCCTCGTGGGCGCGTGGTCGGCCGTGCCGGTCGCGGTCATCATCTCCGTGCTCGGCGTCGTGCTCGCCGCGCTGTACATCCTGCTCATGTACCAGAAGCTCTTCACGGGCCCGACGCCCGAGGCCATGGCCGGCACCGCCGAGCTGAGCCTGCGTGAGCGCGTCGCCATCTGGCCGCTCATCGCGCTGATGCTCCTGCTCGGCTTCGTGCCTGCCCTGGCGATCCAGTACCTCACCGAGCCGGTCGCCGCCGTGCTCGCGATTGCCCAGGGGGTGGGAGCGTGAACTTCACCGCACCGGTGATCGACTGGATCGCCCTCCTGCCGATCCTCATCGTGCTGGGCGCCGGCGCGCTCGGCGTGCTGCTCGAGGCGCTCATCCGCGTGCCTGCCACGCGCCGCACGCTGCAGGTGGCGCTGTCCGCGATCGCGCTCGTCGCGGCGCTCGCGTCCGTGATCGCCCTCTCCGTCACGATCGACGGGCCGGGCGTGGACGCGGTGAGCCGCATGGTCTCGATCGACAGGCAGTCGCTCCTGTGGCAGGGCATCCTGCTCGTGCTCGCGCTGCTGTCGCTCCTGCTCTTCGCGGATCGCACCCGCACGCGCGAGACGGCCTTCACGCCCCTCGCATCGGCGTCGCCGGGCTCCGTGGACGAGGCGCTCGCGCGCCGCAAGGGGCTTGAGCTGACGGAGGTCTTCCCGCTGGCGCTGCTGTCGCTCGGCGGCATGATGCTCTTCGTCGCGACCACGGAGCTCGTGCTCCTGTTCGTGGCGCTCGAGATGTTCTCGCTGCCGCTGTACATCATCGTCGCGATCGCCCGCCGCCGTCGCCTGCTGGCGCAGGAGGCCGCGGTCAAGTACTTCCTGCTCGGCGCCTTCGCCTCGGCCGTGTTCCTCTTCGGCGTCGCGCTCGTCTATGGCGCCCTGGTCCGCACGGGCTTCGCGGAGATCTCCCTGATGGCGGCCGTCATCGGCTCGCGCGACGAGCTCGTGCTCGTGGGCTTCGTCTTCGTGCTCGTGGGCCTGCTGTTCAAGCTCGGAGCCGTGCCCTTCCACCAGTGGACTCCCGACGTCTACGAGGGCGCCCCCACGCCGGTCACCGCCTTCATGGCGGCTCTCGTCAAGGGTGCGGCGGCGGCGGCGCTGCTGCGCGTGTGGTTCGGCTTCATGTACCGCCTGGAGCTCGAGCTCGATTGGATCGTGTGGGCCGTCGCCATCGCGACGATGCTCCTGGGCTCGATCGTCGCCCTGCGCCAGACGAGCATCAAGCGCATGCTCGCCTACTCGTCGATCGGCCACGCGGGCTTCATCCTCGTGGCGCTCGCCGGACCCGGCGACCTCGCCCTGTCGTCGGTGGCGTTCTACGTCATCGCGTACGGCCTCGCGACCCTCGGCGCGTTCGCGGTCGTGACCCAGGTGCGCGAGCGCACCGAGGACGGCTCGCTCGGTGCCGAGGCGTGGCGCCTGGGCCAGTGGGCCGGACTGGGCAAGCGCAGCCCGCTCCTCGCGGCCGCCATGGCGCTGTTCCTGCTGAGCTTCGCGGGCATCCCGCTCACCGCAGGCTTCATCGGCAAGTTCGTCGTGTTCGGCGCGGCGGTGGCGGACGGCGGCTGGCCGCTCGTCCTGATCGCGGTCATCGCGTCGGCCATCGCGGCGTTCTTCTATGTGCGCCTCATCGTTCTGATGTACTTCACGGACGCTCCCGACGACGTGGAGAACGCGGTCGCCGTGGAGCCCACGCGCGGCGCGTCCGTCGTGGTCGCCGTCACGGCCGTCGCGACCCTCGTGCTCGGCGTCGTCCCGAGCTGGGTGCTCTCGCTCACCCAGGACGCCGCCGTGCTGGTGGTCTCGAGGCTCTGATGAGCCTTCCTCTGCGCAACGCGGCGCTCGAGGCCGCGATCCAGCCGCGCCTCGCCCTGGTCGAGGAGCGGCTGCGCGACGCCGTGGCGCAGAGCGACCGCCTCGCCGATGCCACGAGCCGCCACCTGGTCGACGCCGGCGGCAAGCGGCTGCGTCCGCTGCTGACGCTCCTGGCCGCTCAGCTGGGCGAGGGCTCGCGCCCGGAGGTGCTCGATGCGGCTGTGGTGGTGGAGCTGACGCACCTGGCGACTCTCTACCACGACGACGTCATGGACTCCGCGCCCACTCGTCGCGGCGCCCCGGCGGCTCACGAGGTGTGGGGCAACTCCGTGGCGATCCTCACGGGAGACCTCCTGTTCGCCCGCGCCTCGCGCGTGGTCGCCGGCCTGGGCCCGCAGGCGGTGCGCATCCAGGCGGAGACCTTCGAGCGCCTGTGCCTGGGTCAACTGCATGAGACGGTCGGTCCTGCCGAGGGAGAGGACCCCGTGGTCCACTACCTCGACGTGCTCGCGGACAAGACGGGTTCGCTCATCGCGACGTCGGCGCGCTTCGGTGCGATGTTCGGCGGCTGCACCCCCGATGTCGTGGAGCGCGTCGCGCAGTACGGCGAGCTGGCGGGGGTGGCCTTCCAGCTGGCGGACGACGTGATCGACATCCGCTCGGAGGCCGAGGTGACGGGCAAGACCCCGGGCACCGACCTGCGGGAGAGGGTGGCGACCCTGCCGGTGCTGCTGCTGCGCGAGCGGGTGCGGCAGGGTGGCGCGGCGGAGGACGCCGAGCTGCTGGCGGCCATCGACGGCGACCTGGACGACGACGCGGTGCTGCGCGACGTCGTCGAGCGCCTGCGCGAGCACACGGTCATCACCGAGACCGTCGAGCTCGCCCAGGACTGGGCGGACCGCGCGGTGGAAGCGCTCGACGGCCTGCCCGAGGGGGAGGTCAAGGACGCGCTGGTGGCGTTCGCCGAGGCGCTGGTGGCGCGCGCGGCCTAGCGTTCGCCGAGGAGGGTGAGGGAGACATGGGAGACGCGCACTGGACGGCCGTTGACGAATACCTCGAGCAGGCGCTTATCGCGGACGATGCCGTGGGGCAACGGGTGCTGGAGGCCCAGCGGAATGCGGGGCTGCCCGACATCGCGGTGTCGCCCGCGCAGGGCGCGCTGCTGGCAGTGCTGGCCCGCAGCGTGGGCGCGGAGCGCGCGCTCGAGTTCGGCACGTTGGGCGGCTACTCGACGCTGTGGATCGCCCGCGCGCTGCCGGCGACGGGCCACGTGGTGACCTTCGAGAAGTCGGAGGAGCACGCGCGGGTGGCGCGCGCCAGCCTGGACGCCGCGGGGGTGGGGCACAAGGTCACCATCCGGGTGGGGGCGGCCCTGGACAACATCGTCACGCTGGCCGAGGACGAGCCCTTCGACCTGGTGTTCATCGACGCCGACAAGCCCAACAACGTCCACTACTATGAGGCCGCGATGACCCGGGTGCGACCGGGGTCGCTCGTCATCGTCGACAACGTGGTGCGCCAGGGCGCCATCGCCGATCCCGCCGACACCACCCCCGAGGTGGAGGGCTCGCGTGCCGTCATCTCGCATGTGGCCGCGGACCCGAGGGTCGAGGCGACGGTGCTGCAGACCGTGGGGCGCAAGGGCCACGACGGCATGCTGCTCGCCACAGTGCTATGAGTCCCAGCGTTGTGAGCACGGCGTCTATGGGCACAGTGAGGTGAGCGAGGCCCTCGACAGGCGCGGCCTGCTCTACGGCACCAGCGCCTATGTGCTGTGGGGCCTGTTCCCGCTGCTGATGGCGGCGCTGGTCCCCGCAGGCGCCTTCGAGATCACCGCCCATCGGGCGCTGTGGTCCCTGGCGGTGTGCCTGATCATGGTCGCGGTGGTGCGCGGCTTCGCGCGGGTGCGCGCCGCGGTGCGGGACCGGGCCGTGCTGGCGCGCCTGGCCGCGGCGGCCGCCCTGATCGCGGTGAACTGGACCGTGATGGTCTACGCGGTGATCACGGAGCGCATCGCCTGGTCCTCGCTCGGCTACTACATCAACCCGCTCATCACCGTGGCGCTCGGAGTGGTCTTCCTGGGGGAGCGGCTCACCCGCACGCAGGTGGTGGCCATCGCCATCGCCGCCGTGGCGGTGGCCGTGGTGGGCTGGGACACGGGCGGGGTGCCGTGGATCCCCCTGACGCTGGCAGTGAGCTTCGGGCTGTACGCGCTGGTCAAGAAGGGGGTGGGAGCCAAGGTGGACGCGCTGACTGGGCTGACGGTGGAGACCGCGCTGCTCGCTCCCGCCGCCGCAGCGACTCTGTGGCTGGTGGCGCAGGCCGGGCAGCAGACCCTCCTGGCCCGCGGCGGCGAGGGACTGGGGGTGGGCCACGACGTGCTGCTGCTGTCCACCGGGGTGTGGACCGCCGGCGTACTGATCATCTTCGCGGCGGGCGCCAGGCCGGCTGCCGCTCAACGTGACCGGCCTGCTGCAGTACATCACCCCCACCATCAGCTTCATGCTGGCAGTATGGCACTTCGGGGAGAAGATGCCTCCCGGGCGGTGGCTGGGCTTCGCGCTGGTGTGGGTGGCGCTGGTGCTCATCACGGTGGACTCCTGGCGGGGCCGTCGCCTACCCACCGAGCCCGTCTGACCAGCACTTCCACCCACTCAAAAATCCTGTGGGGTGGTGAGGGTTGGAAATCAGGGGGTCAGGATTCCTGTGGGGCGTTGAGGGTTGCTATCTACCGCTACAGCCCGACCCCTGCCGCCCCAGCAGGTGGCCCCTACTGTCCAACCCTCACCGCCCCACAGCAGGTGAAAGGGGGCGTTGCTTGTCCTGTGTACTGTGGTGGGATGAGGATGGGAGCGGTGCTTCTGGGTGTCCTGATCCTGGCGGGATGCTCGGCGGCGGAGTCTGCCGATGTTACGGAGCCTCACGACCAGTTGGCGTTCAGGGCTGAGCAGGCACTGGCCAGTGCGAAACTGAACCCTGAGGTGCGCGGAATCATCCAAGAGGCCGCGGACACAGGGGTCATGAGCTTCGAGGACTACAAGCGGGGGATGCACATCTATGTGGAGTGCATGGCCAGCGTGGGCGTCGAATCCAGGATGTACGAGACCACGAGTCTAGGAGTGCCCACGATCATCTTCACGGAGCGGTACATCCCAGGAATGGGTGTCGACGACGAGACGTACAGCGACGTGAGCAGGGATTGCGCCGATAGGAGTTATTACCCGATCATCATGGTCTACCAGTCGCAGCCGTCGGTGATCGAGGCGAAAGAGGCGCGCTTCCGCGAGTATCTGCCTGCCCTGGCCGAGTGCCTGGCCGAGCATGGGGTGACGCTGGCGGAGGATGCCGTCTTCGACGAGCTGTGGCAGGCGAGTGCTCAGGTGCTGGAGGAGTCGGGCGTGCACTGCGAGACTGAGACCGGCTTCGAGGAGTCGCAGACCTTCCCCGCGGACATCTGGGACTGACTGCGCGGCTGAGGACGAGGGCCTCAGATGTTGACGTGGCTGTCCTCGCCCGTGCCCGGCATGACAGCCGGGAATCAGTCCAGCGCGCACTTTTATCCGAATCGTGCTAGCGTCGTTAACCAAGGGAAACGATCCCTGTGGTGATCTCCACCAGAGCCTCAATGAGGAGGAACCATGCGGTCATCAACCCGGTCGGCATCGGTGGGGGTGCTAGTAGGCGCTCTTGTCTTTGCCGCTGCGGTGCCAGCTTCGGCGGCACATCCCATCAACTGTGGTAGCCCGGCTGGAAACGCCAACATCGGCATCGTCACGTCTGGCACGAACTACCAGGCTCGAGAGACTAACTCGCACGGAAACAGTTACCTTCAGGCAGCCGTTCAGTGGCGTGCGCCTGTGGTCGGAGCGCCTCTGAATTGGTACTTTGGCCCCTTCGAGAAGGTCACTACTACCTATTCGGATACTGTACCGAACATTAACTACCCCAGCAGAATGGCTGGAACGGTTTGGTACAATGCAAATTTCTACTGCGACGTGAATGTTGTTGCATCGAATTGGTGACATGAGGTTGGGGCGCCAGGCGCGTCTATCTCGCGCGGTAGTGGTCTATGCGGGGGCAGTTTCAATTCTGGCGCTTTGTGGGGGTTGTGCCGTGGTGGATTCATCCGATGGCTCACCGGAAATATATGATCCGTTGGTGATGGCCGCGGAGCAGGCACTGGCCAGTGAGAGTCTGGATCCTGCGGCGCGCCAGGTCATCCAACATGCCGCTGACACGGGTGCTATGAACTACGAGGACTACAAACAGGGGCTGGATATCTATATCGAGTGTATGGCCAATGTAGGTGTCGAGGTAAGAATGTACGAGGCCACTGATTTTGGCATACCCGCTATCCGTATGGCTGAGAGATATATGCCCGAGGTGTTCTCCGATGATGCGGAGTACTTTAGCGTGCGCATGAACTGCGCCAATACCAGTTACTTCCCCATAGAAACGGTGTACCAGTCGCAGCCGTCGGTGATCGACGCTAAGGCCGAGCGGATCAACCGCTACTTGCCAGCTTTGTCTGAGTGCCTTGCCGAGTTTGGGGTATCTATGCCAGAAAGTGTCACGTTCGACGAGATAATGCAGACCATCGCTCAGGTGTTGAACGAATCCGGTGTCGCTTGCGACAGAGAGACGGGATTCAGGGAGACAACATCCGTCCCCACAGACATCTGGGACTGACAGCGTCAGATGGTGACGTGGCTGTCCTCGCCCGTGCCCGGCACGATGGCGCGGGCGGTCCCCGCGCCCAGGGTGTTGCCGTCCTGCGGGTCCACCAGGCAGAAGGCCCCGGTGCGGCGGTGGCGTCCGTAGTCCTCGATGGGAAGCGGCGAGGCGAGCTGCAGCTGCACCACGCCGATGTCGTTGAGGCCCAGTTCGTGGCCGGGCAGGATCGACTTGTCGAGCGTGCCGCCGGGCAGCGAGATGTCCAGGATGCCGTCGATCGAGATGATCATGGCGGCCACTGTGGCCGAGCCGTGCTGGACCAGCACCCGGTCGCGCGGCCTCAGCGGCCGGTCCGTCAGCCACGCCACATGGGCATGGAAGGACTTCTGCACCCGGGGTGCGTCAATGCTGGAGACCAGCCAGTCGCCGCGCGCCACATCCACGTTGTCCGCCAGTCGCACCGCGATGGACTGGCCGGCGTGGGCGGAGTCCAGCTCCCCGGTGGCGGTGTCGATGCCCGCGATGACGCTGTGCTGGCCCGACGGCAGCACGGTGACGGCGTCGCCCACGCGCAGCACGCCCTCAGCCACCTGGCCCGCGTAGCCACGGTACTCCCGGTGCTCGGGGCTTAGCGCGGCCTCCTGGGGGCGCAGCACCCACTGCACGGGCACCCGCCAGCCGGTGAAGGCCGCCTGCTGGATGTCCGCGCCCTGGTCAATGCTGGGCAGCGTCTCCAGCAGCTCCAGCACGGTGGGGCCGGTGTACCAGGGGGTATGGGCTGAGCGAACAGCCACGTTGTCCCCCAGCAGTGCACTGACCGGGACACAGTGCACGTCCGGCAGCCCCAGCGCCTTGGCATGCGCGGCGACGTCCGCCGCGATGGTGCGGAAGGGTGCCTCCGCGAACTCCAGCAGGTCGATCTTGTTCACCGCCACGATCACATGCGGCACCCGCAGCAGGCCCGCGACCGCCAGGTGGCGCCGAGTCTGTTCGACTACGCCGTAGCGCGCGTCGATCAGCACCACCAGGGCGTCGGCGGTGGAGGCACCGGTCACCGTGTTGCGGGTGTACTGCACGTGCCCGGGGCAGTCGGCCAGGATGAAGGTGCGGTGCGGGGTGGAGAAGTAGCGGTAGGCCACGTCAATGGTGATGCCCTGTTCGCGCTCCGCGCGCAGGCCATCGGTCAGCAGCGCCAGGTCGGCGGTCTCCAGGCCGCGGTCGCGGGAGACTCGCTCCACCGCCTCGTAGGCGTCGGCCAGGATCGACTTGGTGTCATGCAGCAGGCGGCCCACCAGGGTGGACTTGCCGTCGTCCACGGAACCCGCAGTGGCAAAGCGCAGCAGCGAGGGCGCTGCCTGAGCGGTCACGGTGCCCATCAGAAGTAGCCCTCCTTCTTGCGGTCCTCCATGGCGGCCTCGGACAGGCGGTCGTCGGCGCGGGTGGCGCCGCGCTCGGTGATGCGGGTGGCGGCCACCTCGGCAATGACGGCATCGATGCTCGCGGCGGTGGACTCCACTGCCCCCGTGCAGGAGGCGTCGCCCACAGTGCGGTAGCGTACGCTCCTCACGGCGGTCGCCTCACCCTCACGGATCTTGACCGCGGGATGGGGTGTCAGCAGCATGCCGTCGCGCTCAAAGACCTCGCGCTCATGTGCGTAGTACAGCGAGGGCAGCTCGATGCCCTCGCGCTCGATGTAACGCCACACGTCCAGCTCGGTCCAGTTGCTGAGCGGGAACACCCGCACGTGCTGGCCCGGCAGATGGCGCGGGTTGTAGAGATTCCAGAGCTCTGGACGCTGGTTGCGCGGATCCCACTGGCCAAACTCGTCGCGGAGCGACACCACGCGCTCCTTGGCGCGGGCCTTCTCCTCGTCACGGCGCGCGCCACCGAAGACCACGTCGTACTTGTGCTCGGCAATGGCGTCCAGCAACGGCACCGTCTGCAGCGGGTTCCGGGTGCCGTCGGGGCGCTCGCGCAGCCGGCCGTCGTCAATGTAGTCCTGGACGCTGGCCACCTGCAGGCGCAGGCCCAGCCGCTCCACGGTACGGTCGCGGAAGTCCAGCACCTCGTCAAAGTTGTGCCCGGTGTCCACGTGTAACAGCTCGAAGGGCACCCGCCCAGGCCAGAAGGCCTTGGAGGCCAGGTGCAGCACCACCACGGAGTCCTTGCCGCCACTGAACAGCAGCACTGGCTTGCGCGCGGTGCCCACCGCCTCGCGGAGGATGTGAATGCCCTCGGACTCCAGCGCGTCGAGGGTGTTCAGGCCCGTGGCCACGGCGTTGCTCATGTGTGGATCCCGCATTCCGTCTTGTCCTGGCCCGCCCAGCGACCTGCGCGCGGGTCCTCTCCGGGGGCGACCGGACGGGTGCATGGCGCGCAGCCGATGCTCGGGTACCCGCGCGCGACCAGGGGGTTGCGCGGGAGGTCGTGCTCGACTTGGTACTGCTCGACCTGCGCATCGCTCCACAGGGCGAGGGGGTTGATCTTCACGAGGCCGTGCTTGGCGTCCCACTGGACCACGGGCATGCTCGCGCGGGTGACGGCATCGGCGCGGCGGGCGCCGGTGACCCAGGCGTCGTAGCCCTGGAGGGAGCGCTGCAGCGGCTCGACCTTGCGCAGCGCGCAGCACAGGTTCGGATCGCGCGCGTAGAGGGCGGCGCCGTACGCGGCGTCCTGCTCCGCCACTGTCTGAGCGGGGAGCGCGTTGACGACCGTGATGGGGAAGGTCTTCGCGGCGATCTCGCGCGTCTCGAGCGTCTCGGGGAAGTGATAGCCGGTCTCGAGGAACAGGACATCCACCCCGGGCAGCCGCTGGCTGAACAGGTGGGGCAGGATCGTGTCCTGCATCGACGACGCGACCACCAGGCGCTGTCCGAACGTCGCCACCGCCCAGTCGGCGATGTGCGCCGCCGAGGCCGTTTCGAGGCGCGCGTTGACCTCCGCCGTGGTCTGCTCGGTCCACTCGGTGGGGTTCAGCAGGGTGAGGTGCGCGGTCACGAGATGAGCTCCTCGTCGACGCGGAATGCCCAGTCGGCGAAGGATTCGTCGGGGCCGGTGCGGGTGGCGAGGTAGTTCCTGGTGACGCGCTCGACGTACTCGGGCATGCCGTCCGCCTTGACCTTGTGTCCGCGGATCTTGCGCCCGAAGTCGTTGTCCTCGCCGCGACCCAGTCGGCCGCCCAGATGGACCTGGAAGCCGGGGACCTGCTCGCCGGTCTCGTCGTCCAGGACCAGCTGGCCCTTGAAGCCGATGTCCGCGATCTGCACGCGGGCGCACGAGTTGGGGCAGCCGTTGACGTGGACGGTGATGGGGGAGTCGAGCGTCGGGAAGACCTCATCGAGCTTCTTCACCACCTCGCGCGCGGTGGCCTTGGTCTCGACGATCGCAAGCTTGCAGTATTCGATACCGGTGCAGGCGATCACGTTGCGGTGGAACTCGCCGGGCGACGACTCGAGCTCGAGGGCGCGCAGGCCGTTGACCACGTCGCTCACCTTCTGCTGCGGCACGTCCAGCACGAGGATCTTCTGCAGGGGCGTGAGGCGGATGCGGTCGGACCCGGCCGCTTCGGCGATGTCTGCGATCGCGGCGAGCTTCTCGCCGGAGATGCGCCCCGCCACGGGCGCGACACCGATGTAGTAGCGGCCGTCGCGCTGCTCGTAGATGCCGACGTGGTCGCCGCGGTTGCCGGGCGTCGCGAGCCGGGGAGCGGGGCCGTCGGGCAGCTCATAGCCCAGGTAGTCGCGCTCCATGACCTCGCGGAACTTCTCCGCGCCCCAGTCCTTGACGAGGAACTTCAGTCGGGCGCGGGTGCGCAGGCGACGGTATCCGTGGTCACGGAACACGCCCGCCACGGCCGCCCACACCTCGGGCACGCGCTCGGGGGAGACGAAGCGGCCCAGCCGCACGCCCAGGTGGGGGTTGATCGACAGGCCGCCGCCCACCCACAGGTCGTAGCCGATGCCGAGCTCGGGGTGCTCCACGGCGCAGAACGCGATGTCCTGCACCTCGTGGAGGATGTCCGGGACGGGCATGCCGGTCAGCGCGGTCTTGAACTTGCGCGGCAGGTTGGAGAACTCAGGGTTGCCGATGCCGCGCTCGATGATCGCGCGGATCTGCGGCGTGGGATCGATGAGCTCGTCCTTGGCGACGCCCGCGACCGGGGAGCCGAGGATGACGCGCGGGGTGTCGCCGCACGCCTCCGTGGTGTGCAGCCCCACCTCCTCGACGCGACGGAAGATCTCCGGCACGTCTTCGATGCGGATCCAGTGCAGCTGGATGTTCTGACGGTCCGTGACATCGGCGGTGTTGCGGCCGAACTCCTGGGAGATCGCGGCGATGGTGCGCGCCTGGGCGACCGTGAGCTGGCCGCCGTCGGAGCGGATGCGCAGCATGAAGTACTCGTCATCGAGCTGATGAGGCTCGAGCACGGCCGTCTTGCCGCCGTCGATGCCCGGGCGACGCTGGGTGTACAGGCCCCACCAGCGGAAGCGGCCGCGCAGGTCGGCCGGCGGGATCGACCAGAATCCCCACTTCGAGTACATGGTCTCGATGCGGTGGCGCACCTCGAGCGGGTCGGCCGTGGACTTCCACTCCTCGTTGGGGTTCAGCGGCGTCCTGTCGCCCGATGCCCACTGGCCCTCTCTGGCGGCGGTGTCCTTGCGCGCGGCGGCCTCGCGCGTGCGGATGATGCGCGCCTCCTCGCGATGACGGCGGCGCGCCTCGGCGTCGTAGACGGGCTTGGGCGCCTTGACTCCCGCAGCGTCCTCGGTTGTCGAGCTCACCGCGACTCCTCGCTCGATCGAGGGCCTCGGAGGTGACAGCGCATCGGCTGCGCTCCCACCCCCGAGCGCCCGTGGCTATGCGACTGGCGTCCCCGGGCGTCAGGCCGCGGGACACATGACCGGGCCGCGCATCGTGCGCGAAGCGCATGCACGAGCGAAGCCGTCGGTCATGCGCGCCAGTCTGCCACAGCGGCGGCGAATAAACCACCCCTTTCCGATAGGATTTGATTGCACCAGGAGCGATGCGTCCTCGCCCGCCTGGGGCCACCCGCCCGGACGGCCGGAAACACGGGTGTCTATACTGAGGCGCGTCCGCCCGCGCGGCCGCGCCGGGCGTCCTCAACGCTGGAGAAACCCTTGACTTACGCTCGTCCGCTGCGTGTCGCCATCATCGGCGCCGGCCCGGCAGGCACCTACGCCGCCGACATCCTGTCCAAGTCGGGGGTGCCCGCAGAGATCGACATCATCGAGCGCCTGCCCGCCCCCTTCGGACTGGTGCGCTACGGCGTCGCGCCCGACCACCCGCGCATCAAGCAGATCATCATCGCGCTCGCGAACATCCTGGGCCGCGGCGACATCCGCCTGCTGGCCAACGTCAACGTCGGCACCGACCTGACGCTCGACGACCTGCGCGCCCACTACGACGCCGTCATCTTCGCGACGGGCGCGTTCAAGGACGCGTCGCTGGACATCCCCGGCATCGACCTCGACGGCTCCTACGGCGCCGCGGACTTCGTGTCGTGGTTCGACGGCCATCCCGACGTCCCGCGCACCTGGCCGCTCAACGCCAAGGAGGTCGCGATCTTCGGCGTCGGCAACGTGGCGCTCGACGTCGCCCGCATCCTCTCCAAGCAGCCCAAGGACCTTGCGTCCACGGAGATTCCCGCGAACGTCATGGCGGGCCTCGAGGCCTCGCCCGTGACCGATGTCCACGTCTTCGGCCGCCGCGGCCCCGAGCACGTGAAGTTCTCGCCGCTCGAGCTGCGCGAGCTGGGCCAGGTGCCCGATGTCGACATCATCGTCTACCCCGAGGACTACGTCTTCGACGAGGAGGACCCCTCCGCCGAGAAGCACCACCAGAACACGCAGGTCGTGAAGACCCTCGTCGACTGGACGCTGCGCGAGCCCACCGGCGCCAAGCGCCGCATCCACCTGCACTTCCTCCAGGCACCGCACGAGATCCTCGGCGAAGACGGCAAGGTCGTGGGCGTGCGCATGGAGCGCATGGAGCTCATCGGCGGCGGCAGGGTGCGCGGCACGGGCCAGTACCTCGACTACCCGGTGCAGGCGGTCTACCGGGCCATCGGCTACTGGGGCTCTCCGATCGACGGCGTGCCCTTCGACGAGGACCACGGCGTCATCGCGAACGAAGGCGGCCGCGTCATCGGCGAGGACGGCAAGCCCATCCACGGCCTGTACACCACGGGTTGGATCAAGCGTGGACCCGTGGGCCTCATCGGCCACACCAAGTCCGACGCCACGGAGACCATCGCCCACCTCGTGGAGGACGTCGACGAGCTCTACGCCAAGACGCAGGCGACCCCGGAGCAGCTCAGCCCGGACAACGTCATGCGGCTGCTCAAGGAGCGCGGCGTGGACGTCATCCAGTGGCACGACTGGGAGGTGCTGGACGCCCACGAGCGCGCGCTCGGCGAGGCGGATGGGCGCGAGCGCATCAAGGTGGTGCCTCGCGAGGAGATGGTCGACATCTCGCTCAAGCGCGCCTGATCACGCGTTCGCCGCGGGCGTTGCATCCTAGGGAACGACGCGCCCGCACCGCCCGTTCTCACGGTGCGCACGGTGCGCGACGGTGACGAGGAAGGTGGACGTGAACGGCAGGCGGTACTTCAACGGGTTCAAGACCCTTGGACTCTTCGTCCTGCTGTGGGCCGTCCTCCTGGGCCTCGGGGCCGTGGTCTCGGGCGGCCGGTACCTGTGGCTGTTCGGGCTCGTCGCGCTCGCGACCAACGCCTACGCGTACTGGAACTCGGACACCCTGGCGATCCGCGCCATGCACGCCCGTCCCGTGACGGAGGTCGAGCAGCCCGCCATGTACCGCATCGTGCGCGAGCTGTCGCGTGAGGCGAACCAGCCGATGCCCCGCCTGTACGTCTCGCCCACATCGGCCCCCAACGCGTTTGCGACGGGCCGCAACCCTGCGAACTCGGCCGTGTGCTGCACGGAGGGGATCCTCGAGCTCCTCACCGAGCGTGAGCTGCGCGGAGTCCTGGGGCACGAGCTCATGCACGTGTACAACCGCGACATCCTCATCGGCTCCGTCGCGGCTGCTTTCGCGGGCATCATCACTGCCATAGCCCAGACCCTGTACTTCTTCGGCGGCAGCCGCAGCAGCAACAACCCGCTGGGCGCCCTGGGCCTGCTCGCCATGCTCGTGCTCGCGCCCATCGCCGCGACCCTCATCCGGCTCGCGATCTCCCGCACCCGCGAGTTCGACGCCGACGAGGACGGCGCCCGTCTGACGGGAGACCCCGAGGCCCTCGCATCGGCCCTGCGCAAGCTCGAGGCCGGCACGGCTGCGCGCCCGCTCCAGGCGACGCCTCAGCTCGAGAACGTCAGCCACATGATGATCGCGAACCCCTTCCTGCCGCAGGGCCTGTCGCAGCTGTTCGCGACCCACCCTCCCATGGAGGCGCGCATCGCTCGTCTCGAGGAGATGAGCGGCCGCCGCGCCCCCGGCGTCAGCTGGTAGCGCGCCCGACAGCGCTCCACCCTCCTGCCCGGGCCGACGGCGCGCAGTGCCATCGCTCAATCAGCTCAGCCCGCGCCATCGCTCACCCCCCGCCATCGCTCACCCCCCGCCATCGGCGTATGTGTGCGCTATCGCACACATTGCACCCGACGCCGACCCACATGAGTGTCAGAAGTGACACATTTCGGTGGGGGGTGGAGCCCGGGCGGAGCCAGGGGCTGGCGGGTCGAGGCTGCTCAGCGGTAGTTGACGAACTGCAGGTCGGTGTCGACGTCCGCGTTCTTCAGCAGCGCGATCGTCGCCTGCAGGTCGTCGCGCGACTTCGAGGACACGCGCAGCTCGTCGCCCTGGATGACGGCCTTGACCGACTTGGGGCCCTCGTCGCGGATGAGCTTGGTGAGCTTCTTGGCGGTCTCCGATGAGATGCCCTGCCTGATGGTCGCGACCAGGCGGTACTCCTTGCCCGACGGCTGCGGGTCCCCGTGCTCGAGCGACTTGAGCGACACCCCGCGCTTGGCGAGCTTGGAGATGAACACGTCGAGCACCGCCTTGACCCGCTCCTCCGAGTTCGCCTTCATGAGGATCGCCTCGCCGGACCACTCGATCGACGCGCCCACGCCCTTGAAGTCGTAGCGCTGAGCGATCTCCTTGGCGGCCTGGTTGAGAGCGTTGTCGACCTCCTGGCGGTCCACCTTGCTCACCACATCGAAGCTGCTGTCGCCTGCCATGGGGCACCTCCTCCGGCTCGCGGGAGCGCGTCACCCGGGGCGGGTTCGCGCGGGGGCTTGCTTCCTTGCTATCCTGCCATGCGCGTTGCCTGAGATCGGGCGATGCGCATGGCGGGTTACCCGAGCGGCCAAAGGGGGCTGACTGTAAATCAGCTGCGCAAGCTACGGGGGTTCGAATCCCTCACCCGCCACTGACAGGGCCCGGTTCGCCGGGCCCTGTCGCATGTCCCGACGATGCCGCCCGGCCCAGCGGGGACCGCCTCCGTTCCGCGACGCTCCCTCCGAGCGACGGGCTACCCCGAACATTCAGCCCAGCGCCCGCGCGAGCTCCGCGGCCAGGTTGCCGCGCTCGGCCACGACGACGTCCTCGAGCCCGTGCCACTGCCGCGCGAGATCCAGCTCCGCGGCGAGAGCGCGGGCGATCTCGGCATCGGACCTGCGCCGCGCCCCGGCCACCGCTCGCTCCTCTCGCCACGTCGCCGCGACGCGCAGCAGGCGCGCCTTGCGGTCGGCCTTGAGGTCCACGCGGCCCACGATCTGGTCGCCCAGCAGGAATGGCAGCGTGTAGTAGCCGTACACGCGCTGCGGGGCGGGCGTGTAGATCTCGATCCGGTAGTCCATCCCGAACATGCGCTGCAGTCGCGGGCGGTACCAGCACACGGGGTCGAAGGGGCTCAACAGCGCCGCGCCCGTGGCGCGCCCCGGGTCCGATGCGGCCCGGTGCCGCGGCGCCTCATCGCTCGCCTCGCCGACGGCGAGCACCGCGGGCTCGGGCCATCCCTCGACGCTGACCCACTCGGCGAGCCCGCGCTCCACCGCCGAGTCCGCCCAGCGCGCGGCATCGGCGAGGCCCATGCCGGAGGGGGAGAGCAGGCGGAAGTGGTCGGCGAGGTCGCGTGGGGTGCCGATGCCGCACGCGGCGAGGGCGCGGTCGAAGAGCGTCTGCCGGGCGGCCTCGGGCTCGACCCCCCACGAGCCCTCGGAGGCGCCGGGGACGCCCCAGGCGCGCTGGGTGTCGTCGTAGGTGCGGGTGAAGCTGGGCAGGCGCGAGGCGGCCACGTCCCCTGTGATGAACAGGTAGTCGAGCGCGTCCTTGACATGGCTGTTGTCCCACCACGTGCCGCGCGGGCGCTCTCGCGGGGCGAGGTGCTCGAGCTCGCCCGCCGTGACCGGACCGTCCGCCTCCACGGCCGCGCGGACAGCGGCGATGAGGCCGGGTCGCTCCTTCTCCAGCCGGGCGCCGGTGCTGACCTGCCAGGAGCTGGTGGTGCGCATCTTCATGTGCATCGCAGGAAGCAGCTCGAGCGGCATGACCGACGCCTCGTGACCCCAGTGCTCGAACGCGTGTGCGGAGTGGCCGCGCGCGTCGCCCCAGAGGAACTGATCGAGCTCGCGGAACGCGTATGCGCCGTAGCGCGAGAACAGCGGCATGTAGTGCGCGCGGGCGAAGACGTTGACGGTGTCGAGCTGCAGCACGCCTTGGCGCTCGAGGTACTCGGTGAACTGGCGTGGCCCCACGCGTCGGCCAGGGCGGCTGCGCGCCAGGCCCTGGGCGTCGAGGAAGATGCGCCTCGCCTGGGCGGCGCTCAGGGGCGCGGGGGACGCCGATGCGGGCCCGGGCGTCGGGCGGGAGGGGGCTGCCACGGCCTCACCCTAACGCTCGGGGCTGACGCGGATTTTCTTGGGCCGTCTCGCCCGTGTATCCTTGTGCGGCTTGCCCCGATAGCTCAGTCGGCAGAGCGTCTCCATGGTAAGGAGAAGGTCCAGGGTTCGATTCCCTGTCGGGGCTCCAAGTTGAAGATGTCATTCCATGCGACCGGAACGGCGTCCAGCTTGCCCGGCGGGGTAGCTCAGGTGGTTAGAGCACACGACTCATAATCGTGGGGTCGCGGGTTCGAGTCCCGCCCTCGCTACGGATCCCATCGTCTCGGTGGGCTCACGCGCGCCAGCGCGTCACGACAAGGCAGGGAGTCATCCGATGGCCAAGAACGATCTGCGTCCCAAGATCACGCTCGCGTGCACCGAGTGCAAGGACCGCAACTACATCACGCGCAAGAACCGTCGGAACAACCCCGACCGCATCGAGCTGAGCAAGTTCTGCCGCAAGTGCGGCAAGCACACTCCGCACCGCGAGACGCGCTGATCTGACTCGTCGAAACGCCCGCCCGGCCCAGCCGAGGCGGGCGTTTCGCTGTGCGCTCCCAGTAGGGTGATGCCGTGGCAGTGAATCCTGAAGCCGTGGGCCGCACGTACGGCCCCTTCGAGGCCTACGAGGTCACCCGGGTCAAGATCCGGGAGTTCGCCGATGCCGTGGACGCGCGCTCGGGCGCGCACTTCTACCCGGAGGTCGCCCGCGCGGAGGGCTACACCGATGTCGTGGTTCCCACGACGTTCGCGGTGGTCATCGCGCAGCAGGCGGAGTTCCACGTCGTGACGGACCCCGAGGTGGGCGTCGACTTCTCCAAGGTGGTCCACGCCGACGAGCGCTTCACCCACCACCGCCCGCTCGTCGCGGGCGACGTGGTCACCACGACCGTGACGATCGAGTCGATCACGCAGCGCGCCGGCATCTCCATGGTGACCACGCGCGCGGAGATCGTGGACGGCGACAACGCCCCCGTCTCCACCGTCGTGTCGACGCTGGCCGTGAGGGAGGACGCATGAGCGACGAGACGACGCCGTCCTTCGACGCGCTCGAGGTGGGCCAGGTGGTCGCCTCCCGCACCGTCGAGGTCACGCGCGACACCCTGGTCCGCTACGCGGGCGCATCCGGCGACTTCAACCCGATCCATTACAACGACGTGTTCGCTCAGTCCGTGGGGCTGCCGGGTGTGATCGCCCACGGCATGCTCACCATGGGCCTCGCGGCGTCGGTGGTGGAGGAGTGGGCCGGCGCGGGCAATGTGGCGGACTTCCAGGCGCGCTTCACGCGGCCCGTCCCCGTTCCCAACCCGGGGGCGGCGATCCTGCAGATCACGGCCACGGTGGGCGCGCTCGACCACGAGCTGCGCAGCGCCCGCATCGACGTCACGGTCGAGTGCGAGGGGCAGAAGGTGCTGGGCAAGGCGCAGGCCGTCGTGCCCTGCTGACGCACCCTCACCGCTTTGTAGGGTTCCTACAAGGGCGCGCCGAGAGGCTTGGCTCCCGCCCGTCGCGCGAGCGCGCGCGGGGCCTGCCACGATTCCCCCATGGCAGATGCAAAGGAGAACACGGGCTTCGCAGCCAAGCTGGACGCCTACTTCAAGATCTCCGACAGGGGATCCTCGTTCGGTCAGGAGATCCGCGGCGGTCTCACGACCTTCTTCACGATGGCCTACATCGTGGTCCTCAACCCGCTCATCCTCGGCTTCGTCCCGGACAAGACCGGCACGTACCTCGGCGGCGGCTCTGAGCCCAACCTCGGCATGATCGCTGCGGCGACCGCGCTGGTCGCCGGCGTCCTCACCATCCTCATGGGTGCGTGGGCGCGCTTCCCGCTCGCGATGGCTGCCGGCCTTGGCCTCAACGCCTTCGTCGCCTACGGCCTCGTCGGCGGCGGCCTCTTCACGTGGCCGGAGGCGATGGGCCTCATCGTCCTCGAGGGTGTCCTGGTCCTCATCCTGGTGCTGACCAAGCTCCGCCTGAAGTTCCTGTGGGCCATCCCCATGGCGCTGAAGAAGGCGATCGCGGCCGGCATCGGCCTGTTCCTCGCGTACATCGCCTTCTGGGACTCGAAGCTCATCAACGACCCCGGCCACGACGACACCCCGGGCCAGTTCGGCGACGGCGGCGCCATCGTCACGGTCCCGACGCTGCTCTTCGCGCTCGGCATCATCGTCGGCGGCATCCTCCTGGCCCGCAAGGTCAAGGGCGCCCTGCTCATCACGATCCTGTCGCTCACCGTCGTCGCGATCATCATCGAGGCGATCTGGAAGTTCGGCTCGCTCGCCGACAACGCCGGCGGCTGGGCGCTCGTCGTGCCCACGCTCAACCAGTCGTGGAGCCTCGTGCCTGACCTGAGCCTCCTCGGCCAGGTGAGCGTCTTCGGCGCCTTCACGTCCGGCCCGGCGGTCGTCACCGTCCTGCTGCTCATCTTCTCGCTCCTCGTCGTCGACTTCTTCGACACGATGGGCACGATGACGGCGGTCGGCGAGGAGGCCGAGCTCAACGACGCGGTCGGCGTGCCGGAGAACTCGCAGGAGATCCTCATCGTGGACTCGATCGGCGCCATCGCCGGTGGTGCCGCGTCGGTGTCGTCGAACACGTCCTACATCGAGTCCGCGGCGGGCGTCGGCGACGGCGCGCGCACGGGTCTCGCGTCGGTCGTGACCGGTCTCGCGTTCCTCGTGGCCGTGTTCCTGTCGCCGCTGGCCAACATCGTCCCGTTCGAGGCCGCCACGCCGGTCCTCGTCCTCGTGGGTCTGATGATGCTCACCGGCGCGGTCGAGATCGACTGGAAGGACTACCGCATCGCGGTTCCCGCCTTCCTGACGATCATCATCATGCCGTTCGCCTACTCCATCGCCGCGGGCATCGGCGTGGGCTTCGTCGCCTACGTCGTCATCTCCGCCGCGACGGGCAAGGTCAAGGAGGTCAAGCCGCTCATGTGGGTGGCCGCGGCCCTCTTCGCGATCTACTTCGCCCTGCCGACGCTGCAGAAGCTGTTCGGCCTGGAGTAAGACGCTCGCACGAGCGAAGGGGCGCCGTCCACAGGGGCGGCGCCCCTTTTCGCTGTGTCTGGCCCGATGTGCGGGCGGCTGGCGCGCGGCCCGGTGCGGAGCGCCGATGCGGCCAGGCGCAGCGCAGCTCGATGCGGGCGCGGCCCCAGCGCTCGTGCGGCCAGGCGCAGCGCAGCCCTACCGCTCGCGTGCGGCGGCGATGGTGTTGCCGGGGCGGAATTCGACCGGGGTGTCGACCACGGGAGGCTCCTCGCCCGCCAGAAGCGCCTTGACGGCGGTGCCGAGCGCATGGCCCTTGGCCTCGATGTCCTGCGTCACGGTGGTGAGCTCGAGCGGCGCGAGCCACGGCAGGTCGAGTCCGTCGAAGCCGGTGACGGACAGGTCGTGCGGGACCTGCAGCTCGAGCTCCCGAGCCGCGAGGACGACGCCGCCGGCGAGCAGGTCGGACTGGCACACGATCGCGGTGGGCCGGCTCTCGTGGGTGATGGCGATGTGGCCTGCGGCGAGGCCCTCCTCGACGATCGACGCGCGCGCCTCGACCACGACGCACGGCTCGACGCCCGCGAGCTCGAACGCCTTGAGGCGCTTGTGCGTGGGCGTCCATGCGGGTCGCGGATTGGCCTTGGGGTCGATGACCCCTGTCTCGCCCGCCATGCCCCACGGGAGCGTCACGGTCGCGATGCGCTCGTGGCCGAGGTCCACGAGGCGACGGACGAGGTCGGCGGTCGCCTCGTCATCGGCGATGTTGACGGCGGCCGCGCCGGGCGGCGGAGTGCCCTCCATGAGGGCCACGGGGATGCCGCGGCGGCGCAGGATCGCGAGCGCGGGATCGTCCTTGGAGCGCACCCTCACCACGACGGCGGCGTCCATCGCGGCCGTCTCGAGCAGCGAGCGCTCCTCCGGGTCGTCCGCGGGGCTGGGGACCAGGAGCACGCCCAGTCCCATGTCGGACAGATCGCCCACCAGGGCATCGAGCAGGCGCAGCGTGATGGGGTCGCGGAAGGACAGCGCGAGCTTCTCGTGGACCACCAGGCCGACGATGCCGGAGCGGCCCGAGCGCAGCGCCCGGCCCTGGGGGGAGGGCCCGGTGTAGCCGAGCTCCTGGGCGGCCTTCTCCACGCGCGCCTTCATGTCAGGGGAGATGGGGCCGGCGCCCGAAAAGGTGAGGGAGACGGTGGACAGCGACACGCCGGCCCGCGCGGCGACATCGGCCATGGTCGGGCGTCGGTTCGTGGCCACCTTCACCTCCCAGCGTGACGGTGGAACCAGCGTAGCGGCTGTATGCTGGTGAGACGTCGAAACGTTTCGAGGCCGCAGCGCGACGATCCCGCGGCCTCGTGTCGGCCGGCGGTCGAGCGCCGCGCCAGAAGTGCGAGGAACAGTGAACGCGGCCGCAGGCCCTCTCACCGAGCCCGCCGGCACGCGCCTGGCTCAGGCGCGCTGGGGCACCATGGGCCTGTTCTTCATCATGGGCGCCTTCCTGGCGACCTTCCTCTCTCGCGTGCCCAGCGTCACCGAGGCGCTCCATGTCACGACCGGCCGCTTCGCCGTCCTCATGCTCATGGGAGCGCTCGGCGCCTTCGTGGCGCTGCTCGTCACCGGCTGGGCGGTTGCGCGCTTCGGCACCCGACGCATCCTGTGGTGGTCGACCTTCACCTACGCCGCCGCCTTCCTGCTCATGGCGTGGTCCGTCGCCGTCGGCAGCCAAGGGGCGTTCGCGATCGGTCAGTTCTTCATCTCCTTCTCCTTCGCGTTCACCAACGTGCCCATCAACGCCGAGGCGGCCAACGTCGAGCGATGGATGAAGCGAGCCGTGATGCCGCACTTCCATGCGGCGTTCTCCGTGGGCATGGCGATCGGCCTCGCGCTCGGCGCCGTCGTATCGCATTTCGGGATGTCGCCGACGCTGCACTACGTGATTGTTGTGGCCGTCCTCAGCGCCGTCCGCCTCGCCCTCATCGGCCCGGCGGTGTACGACGGCTCTCCCGCTCCCGCCGCGGAGGTGCCGCGCGGCATCGGCGGCCCGTTCAAGACCGCGCGCGACGAGTACCGCGAGCGCCGCGTCCTCCTCATCGGCCTCATCGTCTTCGCCGCCTCGACCATCGAGGGCGCCGCGGCCACGTGGACCTCGCTCGCGGTCGTCGAGTCCTTCAGCACCACCGAGGCGATCGGCGACATCTTCTACTGGGTCTTCCTGGTCGCGATGGTCACCACCCGCGGCCTGGGCGCGCAGATCATCGGCAGGCTGGGGCGCGTCGTGTCGCTGCGCGTCTCGGCGGTGCTCGTCGCCGTGGGCGGCGCCATGTTCGCCTTCGGGCCGACGTTCGCCGTCATCGGCGTCGGCATGGTCCTGTGGGGCCTGGGCGCCGGCCTGGGGGTGCCGATCGGGTTCTCCGCCGCATCGGACGACCCGCGCCGTGCCGCCGCCCGCGTGGCCGCGGTGTCCTCGTTCTCGACGATCGCCGGCCTCGTGATGCCCCAGGTCATCGGCCATCTGGGCGAGCTCGTCGAGCTGCGCGTCGCGCTCCTCGTGGTCGCCGCGGCCGCACTGCTGTCGTTCCTCCTGGCCCGCGCCGTCCGCACGGAGGGCCCGCTGCTGCGCAGCCACCGCCTCCTGGCCAAGCGCTTGGAGGACAGGGCCGCCCGCGACGAGGCGGCCGTGGTCATCGCCGACGCCGTGGAGCCAGTGCCCGGCGTCGCCGACGCCGAGGGCGGCGAGGGACGCTAGCGGGCCGAAGGCCAGCCCGGGGGACCGAGGCGCCTGCGCGGCCGGACGACGGCCGCCGCGGCCGGGGATACGCTGGCGGCATGACCACTCTCGCGGAGCTCACGACCTTCCGCGTCGGCGGGCCCGTCGACGAGCTGGTCGAGGTCGAGTCCGAGGCCGACCTCATCGCGGCCGTCCGGGAAGCCGACGAGGCGGGCATCCCGCTGCTCGTGGTCGGCGGCGGATCCAATCTCCTCGCCCACGACGAGGGCTTCCGCGGCCGCGTCGTGCGCGACCTCCGCACGGGCTTCTCGGTCCAGGACGACGGCTTCTGCGGCGGCGTCTCGCTCACCGCTCCTGCGGGCGCGGAGTGGGACTCGGTGGTGGAGACCGCCGTCACCGAGGGCTGGGTGGGCATCGAGGCGCTGTCGGGCATCCCCGGCTCGGCAGGCGCGGCCCCTGTGCAGAACATCGGCGCCTACGGCGCAGAGCTGTCCGAGACGCTCGCGACGGTGCGCGTGTGGGACCGCGCCGAGTCGCGGGTGCGGACGATGTTCGCCGTCGAGCTCGGCTTCGGCTATCGCCAGTCCGTCCTCAAGTCCTCGCTCGTCGCGGGGGAGCACGGCGCGAGCCCGCGCTGGATCGTCCTCGACGTGACGATGCAGATGCGCTTCGGGACGATCTCCGGCGAGGTGCAGTACGAGCAGCTCGCGCAGGCGCTCGGCATCCGGGTGGGCGAGAAGGCTCCCACGGCCGATGTCCGCGCCGCCGTCCTCAGCCTGCGCGCGTCCAAGGGCATGGTCCTCGACGCGGCCGACCACGACACGTGGAGCGCCGGGTCCTTCTTCACCAACCCCGTCGTGCCCGATGCCCAGGTCCCCGACGGCGCCCCGCGCTTCCCGGCATCGGGCGGGGTCAAGACGAGCGCCGCGTGGCTCATCGAGCACGCGGGCTTCGCCAAGGGCTTCGCGCTGCCGGGCTCCCACGCCGCGCTGAGCGGCAAGCACACGCTCGCCCTGACCAACCGCGGCGGCGCCACGGGTGCCGAAGTGCTCGAGCTCGCGCGCCACGTGCGCGACGGCGTGCGCGAGGCCTTCGGCATCACGCTCGAGCCCGAGCCCATGCTCCTCGACGAGCGAGGCGGGCTCGTCACGCTGTAGTCGCGCGACGAGCCCGCCTCGGCTCGTGGGTGCCGGGATCGGCCTAGCCGTCGGCCGCGATCGCCTGGAGGATGTCCAGGCGCGACGCGCGCCACGCAGGCCAGATGGCCGCGAGGACGCCGGCGATCGCGGCGAGCACGGTGTACACCGCCAGCCACGCCCATGGGATCGACGGGCCGTTGAAGCCGTACTCCTCGAGCGCCACCACGAGGGCCGCGCCGAGCGAGACGCCGAGGACCATGCCCAGGATGGTGCCGAAGATCGCCATGACCATCGACTCCACCGTGATCATGCGCCACACCGAGCTCTTCTTGAGGCCGACCGCGCGCAGCAGGCCGATCTCGCGCGTGCGCTCGGTGACGGACAGGAGCAGGGTGTTCGCCACGCCCAGGATGGCGATGACGAGGGCGCTCGCGAGCAGGGCCGAGATGACGCCCAGCAGCAGGTCGATGAAGGTGTTGGCCAGCTGCTCGAGCTCTCCCGGCTGCTGCAGGATGACGAGAGGGAAGTCCTCCCTGAGGGCCTCCTGGATGGCCTCCTGCGCCTCGTCGACGTCCGTGTCCTCGGCGAGGACCACCGCGGCCTGGGCCACGGGCACCTCGTCGGACAGCGCCGCCGCGGTGTCGAAGTCGATCCACAGGTTCGCGTCGCCCTCGCCCAGGTAGCGGCCCGTCACCTCAAGAGTCGCGGTGCCGTCGGGTCCCGCGAGCGTGATCTCGTCGCCCACGGACACGCCCGCGGCCTGGACCACCGAGTCGATGAACACGCCGTCGCCGAGCTCGGACACAGGCGGCTCCGAGTTGTAGGAGACGGCGAGCTCGGCCGTGGCGGCGTTGAGGACCGCCACGCTGTACTCCGTCCCGTCGACCGTCACGAGCATGAAGCCCAGCGACGTGACGCCCTCGACGCCGTCGACGTCCTCGATGAGCTCGAGCGCGCCCGGGGGCACCGTGCCCTGGCCGCTGAGGACGAAGAAGTCGGCCTTGGTCTGCTGGAACTGCTCCGTGACGACCGACTTGAGCGACTGTGTGAACGTCGCCACGAGCGCGAGCAGCATGACGCCGATCATGAGCGCGGCGGCCGTGTTGGCGCTGCGGCGCGGCTCGCGGCGGATGTTGTTGGCGGCGAGCTTGCCGTCCACGCCGAACCAGCTGGACAGCAGGCCGCGCAGACCGAACGCCATCGGCACCAGCACCTGGGCCGCGAGCAGGGTCACGCCGAGCACGATGAGCACGGCGCCCACGCCCACCCAGATGGCGGGCTTCACGACCGAGGCGAAGAGCCCGACGACGACGGCAGCGACGCCCAGCAGGGTCAGCGCGGCGCCGACGACGTTGCGCCACTTGAGGGGCTTCTTGCCGCTCGTGGCCGACTCGCGCAGCGCCTCCATCGGCGCGATGCGGGAGGCGTGGATCGCCGGGACCAGCGCCGAGACGAGCGTCACGACGGTGCCGAGGACGTAGCTCCACAGCACGCCGTCGAGCGGCAGCGCGAGGGAGCCGAAGATGTCGCCGGCGAAGGCGCCCACGACGCCGCTCGCGGCGAGAGCGAGCAGGTAGCCCATCGCGATGCCGATGGTCGACGCGAGCACGCCGATGAGGAGCGCCTCGAGCAGGATCATGAGGCGGATCTGCGAGCCGGTCGAGCCGATGGCGCGCAGGAGGCCCAGCTCACGGGTGCGCTGCGTGACGACCACGCGGAACGTGTTCACGATGATGTACGCGCCCACGAACAGGGAGATAAGCGCGAACGTGATGGCGAAGATGTTGATGTAGTTGAGGACCTCGTCGATCTCCTGCGCCGTCTCGGCGGCCTTGGCCTGGCCTGTGATCGCACGCCCGCCCGCGGGCAGGAGCGCGTCGATCTCCTCGGCGAGCCGGTCGAGGTCGACGCCCTCCTCGGCGAGCACGCCGACGGTCTGGAACTTCTCCTCGCCGGACAGGCGGAACGCATCCTCCGTCGTCATGAAGCCGAGCGTGGCTCCCTGCAGCGAGTTGCTCTCGCCGAAGCGGATGGTGCCCACGAGCGTGAACTGCTCCGTGCCCGTGTCGGTGGCGATGGTGACGGGGTCGCCCAGCGCGTAGCCCAGGGCGGGAGCGGAGTCGAGGTCGAGGACGATCTCCCCGTTGCGCTCAGGCCCGCGCCCGTCCACGAGGGTCGAGAGGTCGAACTCCTCCATGCCGGACCAGTTGAACAGCTGGCTGGGCGCGCCGCCCATGCCTGCGGCCGGGCCGTCTGCGGGGAGCACCGCGCCCATGACCTGCACGCCGCCCGCGACGGCCGCGACGCCGTCGACCGCCGCGATGGCCTCGACGTCCTCGGCGCTGAACAGGCCCTCGCCGGCGGCGAAGGGGTCGGTGGTCGGCTCAGCGAACTCGGGATCGCGCTCGACCACGACGTCCTGAGCGCCGTAGATCTCGGAGAAGAGCTGGTTGAAGCCGCTCGAGAGGCCGTTGGTGAACGTGAAGCTCGCCGTCACGAGCGACACGCCCAGCGCGACGGCCGCCGCCGTGAGCACGAGGCGCTTGGGGTTGTGCTTGACAGACTTGAGTGCGAGGCGGAACACGGCGTCAGTGCCCCATCCGCTTCATGCGGTCGAGAACCTTCTCGGCCGTCGGGTCGAGCATCTCGTCGACGATCTTGCCGTCCTCGAGGAACAGGATGCGGCTCGCGTACGACGCGGCGGTCGGGTCGTGCGTGACCATGACGATGGTCTGGCCGAACTCCTGCACCGCGCGGCGCATGAAGCCCAGGAGCTCCTGGCCGGAGCGCGAGTCGAGGTTGCCGGAGGGCTCGTCCGCGAAGATGATCTCGGGGCGCGACACGAGCGCGCGCGCCACGGCGACGCGCTGCTGCTGGCCGCCCGAGAGCTCGGCGGGCAGGTGCGTCAGGCGCTCGCGCAGGCCCAGGATCGAGATGATCTCGTCGAACCACTCCTGGTCCACCTTGCGGCCCGCGATGTCCAGCGGGAGCGTGATGTTCTCGCGCGCGGTGAGCGACGGGATGAGGTTGAAGGACTGGAACACGAAGCCGATGAGGTCCCGGCGCACCTGCGTGACCTGTGCCTCGGACATGCTCGTGATCACCTGGTCGGCGATGGTCGAGACGCCCTGGGTGAGGCGGTCCAGTCCGGCGAGCGTGTGCAGCAGCGTCGACTTGCCCGAGCCCGAGGGGCCCATGATGGCGGTGAACTGGCCGCGGACGATGTCCACGTCGATGCCGTCGAGCGCGCGCACCGCAGTGTCGCCTGCGCCGTAGATCTTGTAGCCGCCGCGCATGGTGGCCGCGAGGGTCGGCGCGAGCGTGGCCGTGTCGGTCATGGTCATGCCTTTCGTCAGAAGGGAACGTGACCAGTCTGGCGAAACGGCCGCACGCGCGGCATCGGCCGCACGGACGGTTTCCCGCCCTCCTCCTCAGGGATGACCCTGGTCAGCCTCCGGGCACCACGATGCCCGACTCGTACGCCTCGACGACGGCCTGGACGCGGTCGCGCACGCCGAGCTTGGTGAGGATGTGGCTCACATGGGTCTTGACCGTCGTGCTGGAGACGTAGAGCTGCTGGGCGATCTCCTGGTTCGACAGGCCGCGCGCCATGAGCTGCAGCACCTCGAGCTCGCGCTCGGACAGGTCGCCCACGGCCACCGGGTCCGGCCGATGCTCGAGCCGGGATGCGGACGACGGCTCGCCGCCCTCGGGCGGAGCGAGGGCGGGGCCCGCCGCCGCGAAGCGCTCGATCACGCGCCGCGTCACGGCGGGCGCGAGGAGCGCCTCGCCTCCCGCGACCACGCGCACGGCCTCCACGAGCGTGTCGCCGTCCGCGCTCTTGAGCAGGAAGCCGGAGGCGCCGGCGCGCAGGGCGCCGTAGAGGTACTCGTCGTCGTCGAACGTGGTGAGGATGACGATGCGCGCGTGGGGCGCGGCGGCGATGATCTCGCGCGTGGCGGCGATGCCGTCCATGCCGGGCATGCGCACGTCCATGAGCACCACGTCGGGCGAGTGCTCGGTGATCATCGCGAGCGCCTCCGTGCCGTCTGACGCCTCGCACACCACGGAGATGTCGCTCTCCGACTCGAGGATCATCCTGAGCCCGACGCGCACCATGGCCTGGTCGTCGACGATGCCGACGCGGATCATGCCGTCGCTCCTGTCGCGCTCGAGCGCCGGGATCCGGCGCGGATCTGGTCATCGGACACCGGCAGGCGGGCCTGCACGCGGAATCCGCCTCCCTTGCGGGGGCCGATGTCGATGGTGCCTCCGATCGCGGCGACGCGCTCGCGCATCCCGTCGATCCCGTGCCCGCCGGAGCTCTGCGCGGCCTCGGAGATGGCGCCGCGGCCGTCGTCCTCCGCGAGGACGACCACGACGTCGGGCGTGCGGGTGACGCGCACGTGCGCCCGCGCTCCGGGCCCGGCGTACTTCATGGAGTTGGTCAGCGCCTCCTGCACGATGCGGTACGCGGTCAGCTCGATGCTCGCGGGGACGTGCGTGGAGCCGAGCACCTCGAGCTCGACGGGCAGGCCCGCGTCCTCCACCTGCTGGGCGAGGCGCGGCAGGGCGGCCAGCGACGGCATCGGCTCCCATTCCACTGCGGGGCGGTCGGTGCGCGGGGCGTGCCCGGTGAGCGCGGCCGCCTCCTCTTCGGCCTCCTGCTCGGAGGCGCGCAGCACGCCGATGACGCGCTGCATCTCGGTCAGGCCCTTGCGGCCGGACTCGGCGATGGTGGCGAGGGCCTCGGCGACGGCCGGGTCTTCGGCGCGGCGGCGCGCTCCCTCCGCATGGAGGGTCATCACGGTGATCTCGTGGGCGACGACGTCGTGCAGCTCGCGGGCGATGCGGGCGCGCTCGGCTCGCACGGCGTCGGCGGCGGCGATGCGCTGGGCCTGCTCGCGGCGCTGCTGGTCGAGCTCGAGCTCGGTCAGGCGCGCGGCGCGACGGCTGTCGGCGATGCCGATGACGAAGGGGATCGCGAGCACGATGGCCACCTGAGCGAAGGTGAGGATCGCCACCTCCTGAGCGACGATCGAGCCCAGGATCGTCCAGCAGATGAGGAGGGCGGCCACGAGCCCGACGTGCAGCCACGCAGAGCGGCGCGGCAGATACAGCGCGGCCGAGTACACGGCGATGACCACGCCGAAGATCACGGCCGAGTCGACGTAGCCGATGCCGACGAAGAACAGCCACGCCGCCGTGCACACCCACAGGACGACGCGCGGGGCGGCATGGCGCCAGGCGAGAGGGAGGGTCGCCGCGGCGATGAGCACCACGGCGAGGGCGTCGAACGGCCGTGCCGGCCCCTCGAAGAGGTCGGCTGCGGTGAGGCTGCCCATGACCGCGACGGCGAACACGGCGAGCGCGATGAGCGCATCGGACAGCCTCGGCCGCAGGGTTTTCACGGTGCCAGCCTAGGAGGCCGCGGACGCGGTCGCATCGGCCGCACGGACGAGGTTTGACATCGTGGTCTCCACTGCGAGAATGAGCCGGATCTGCCAGGGGAGTCGCCCCGCGCGGGATGGGGAGAACTACCCATGCGCATGGGTACCCGTCTCCGGTAGGGTCACCAGGGGTACGCCCGCGCTGCATGAGGGGTCGAGGGGGAGTCGTGTCAGGAATGAAGGCGTTGAGGCGCCGTCCTGTCGCCGTCGCGACCACCACCGTCACCTCCACCGCCCTCGTCGGGCTCGGCGTCATCGCCTTCCTCGACCCGGGCGTGCCGACCGCGGACGTGGAGCTGCACGACGGCGCGGTGTGGCTCACCAACCAATCGACGCTCATGGTGGGCCACCTCAACCACCCGTCCCAGCTGCTCGACTCCGCGCTTCGCACCGTCACGAGCCAGTTCGACGTCCTCCAGGACGAGGACCGCGTCCTGGTCCACGACGCGGCGAACAACGTGGTCTCCCGCGTCGACCCCGCGCTCGTCGCCCTGGAGCGCGACATCGTCCTGCCGCGCGACGCCCAGATCGCGATGGGCGGCGACGTTGTCGCGGTGTTCGACCCCGAGGACGGGCGCGTATGGGCGATGCCGTACATGTGGCTCGACCGCTTCGACGCCGAGCTCATGCCCGTGTCCGCCGAGCTCGGCCCCTACTCGTCGTTCGCGGTGGGCGTCGACGGGACGGTGCACGCCGTCTCAGGAGACACCGGGGAGACGACGACCATCCGCCTCGACGGCGACGGGCTCGCGCACGCGACGACCGGCTCGCTCCCGGTCTCCGAGTCCACCTCCGTCGCGGTGACCGCGGTGGGCCCGCACCGCGTCGTCCTCGACCGCACGGCAGGACTGCTCGTCCTGCCGGACGGCACCACGCACGAGGTGCCCCGCGAGGCCGTCCTGCAGCAGCCGTCCGCGGCCAACGCCTGGGTGGCCGTGGCCACGGCCGACGCCCTCCTCCTGGTCCCGCTCGACGGCGGCGAGCCCCACTCCACGAGCATCGGCGGCAGCGGCATCCCCGCCGCGCCGGTCTACCTCAACGGCTGCACCTACGCCGCGTGGGCAGGCGTCGGCGTGTTCGTGCGCGATTGCCTCGACGACGCGTTCGACGTCCGCAAGGACATCGACGGCGCGCTGCCCTCCGCCGCGTTCGTCTTCCGCGTCAACCGCGACCTCGTCGTCCTCAACGACTACGTCAACGGCACCGGCTGGCTCGCGACCGAGGGCATGGAGGAGGTGTCCAATTGGGACGACCTCCTGCCCCCGCCGGACGAGGACGATCGCGACGTCGAGTTCGAGCAGGAGGACGAGATCGAGTCTCTGCCCGACCGTGACCAGCCCAACACGCCGCCCGTCGCGGAGAACGACGAGTTCGGCGCGCGCCCTGGCCGCACCACCGTCCTGCCGATCATCGACAACGACTACGACCTCGACGGCGACGTGCTCACCGCGATCGTGGTGGACGCCTCCAACGTCTCGGGCGAGGTGCAGTCGATCCGCGGCGGCGCCGCGCTGCAGATCGTGCTGCCGGACACGGCCAGCGGGATCCAGACCTTCACGTACCGCGCCAACGACGGCCGCGGCGGCGTGGACGATGCGACGGTCACCGTGCGCGTGGTCGCCGAGTCGGAGAACACCCCGCCGGAGCCGCGCCGCCGCTCGCGCCTGGCCCTCGAGGCGGGGGCGACCGCGACCTACAACGTCATCCCCGACTGGATCGATCCCGACGGCGACACCCTCTTCCTGCGCGACGTCATGGACAACGGCGTCGACGCGGTGAGCTTCTCCCCGGACGGCCAGATCACCGTCACCGCCAACGCCGACGTGCAGGGCACGCGCGAGATCGGCGTGATCGTCTCCGACGGCCGCGTAGACGTCGAGGGCGTGCTGCGCCTCGACGTGTGGCCCACCGGCACCCAGCCGCCGCAGACCAACTCCGACCACGTCGTCACCACTGCCGACCGGCCCGTCACGGTGAGCCCGCTCGGCAACGACATCTCCCGTTCCGGCCTCGCGCTGCGACTGGCGAAGCTCTCCGAGGTGCGCGGCGCGACGGTCGTCGCCGACTACCTCGCCGGCACCTTCACGTTCTCGTCGTCCACGGTGGGCACGTACTACGTGCAGTACCTGGTCACCGACGGTCCCTCGACCGCGAGCAGCCTCGTGCGCATCGACGTCCTGCCGCAGGTTGAGTCGAGCATGCCCCCGATCGCCGTGTCCGACACCGCGCTGATCGCGCCCGGCGCGGACGTCCTGGTCGACGTGCTCGCCAACGACTCCGATCCCGGCGGCGGCGTGCTCGTGGTCCAGTCGGTGGACGTGCCGCGCGGGGCCGGGCTCAAGATCGCGGTCCTCGAGCACCGGCTCGTGCGCGTCACCAACTCCGGCGGCATCACCGAGCCCGTGACCCTCACGTACAAGGTCTCCAACGGCACCCTGACGGCCGAGGCGGAGATCGTCGTGCTGCCCATCGACCCGCCCGCGCAGAACCTCGCCCCCGTCGCCGAGGACGACGAGGTCGTCGTGCGCGCCGGCGACATCGCGACCGTGCACGTGCTGGGCAACGACCACCACCCGAGCGGCCTGGGCTTCAGCCTCCTCGGCCTCGTCGAGCCCGGCGTCGACCCGTCCTTCGCCGACGTCTTCGTCTCCGAGGACGCCCTCCGCATCCAGGCGGGATCCGAGCCCGGCCAGGCCCTCGCGACCTACGACATCGTCGACGAGATGGGCCAGCGCGACTCGGCGGTCCTTAAGATCCGCATCGTCGCTCTCGACCCCGAGCACAACTCCGCGCCGCGCCCCGGCGACGTGACCGCGCGCGTGCTCTCGGGCAACTCGGTGCGCATCCCCATCCCGCTCGACGGCATCGACCCCGACGGCGACTCGGTCGAGCTCCTCGGCCCCGACGGCGCTCCCGCGCTGGGCCGCATCGTGCAGATCGGCCAGGACTGGCTCGTCTACGAGGCGTATCCGGAGTCGAAGGGCACCGACACCTTCACCTACCTCGTGCGCGACCGGCTGGGCGCAGAGGCGTCGGGCACGATCATCGTGGGCGTCGCTCCCGCGGAGTTCGTCAACCACCCGCCCGTCGCGGTCAAGGACGAGGTCGCGGTGCGACCCAACCGCGCCGTGAGCTACCCGGTGCTCGCGAACGACTCGGACCCCGACTCGGACCTCATCTTCCTCGAAGGCGCGCTCGAGGTCCCCGAGGGCATCGCGGCCAGCGTCGTGGGCGATCGCGTGCTCGTGGAGGCTGCGGCGGCCGGCGAGTACACCATCCTCTACACGGTGAGCGACGTGTACGGCGCGACCGCGACCTCGACGCTCCACGTGCGCGTCGACCCCGACACCCCGCTCGCCGCTCCCGTCGCCCGCGACGACCGCGTCGCCGCGGCGGACATCGCCGACGACGGCACGGTCACGGTGCCGGTGCTCGAGAACGACGAGGACCCGGACGGCGTGACGAGCCAGCTGACCATCACGGTCGACCCGCTCGTGGCGACGGTGAACCCCGACCGCACCGTCACGCTCGCCGCGCTCGACGCCGCCCAGGTGGTCAAGTACACGGTGACGGACCCCGACGGGCTCACGGCATCGGCGTTCATCCTGGTGCCGGGCACGGGCAGCGTCCCGCCGCGCCTGAAGTCGACCGCGCCCATCGAGGTCGTCACCGGTCAGACCGTCCAGATCCGGATCGCGGACTACATCGTCACCTCCAACGGCAACCCGCCGATCATCACGGAGGCCGAGCGCGTCTACGCCGCCCACTCCAACGGCGAGTCGCTCGTGGTCGACGAGCAGACCCTCTCCTACACCTCGGCCGAGGGCTACGTGGGCAAGGACGGCCTGACGCTCCAGGTGACCGACGGCCTCGCGGTGGACGACCCGCTGGGACGCAGCGCGACCGTCACCATCCCCATCGACGTCACGCCAGGCGGCAACCTCCCGCCGACGATCCGCAACACGAGCGTGTCGATCACACCGGGAGAGGACCCGGCGCGGATCGACCTCGCGCGCCTGTCGAGCGACCCCAATGTCGAGGACCGCGACCGCCTCGCGTGGGAGGTCGTCGGCTCGGCTCCCGCGGGCGTCACCGCGCAGATCGTCGACGGCGTGCTGTCCATCGGCGCGGCGAGCTCCGTGCGCCAGGGAACCTCCTTCGAGCTGCCCGTGACCGTGACCGACGGCAAGTCGGATCCGATCGAGGGCCTCATCCAGGTGAGCGTCACCGCCTCGAGCCGCACGCTGCCCGTCGCCAACGACGACCGCTACGAGGACGCCCGTCCCGGCGTGCCGCTCGAGCTGCGCCCGCTCGCCAACGACCTCAACCCGTTCCCCGAGACGCCGCTGACGATCGTCGACACCCGCGTGGAGTCGGGCGTCGCCACGGTCGCGGTCGACGGCGAGGTCGTGACCATCACGCCCGGCGCCACGTTCCACGGCACGGTCATCGTCCGCTACACCGTCCACGACGCGACCGACGACCCGTCGCGCGCCGCGGAGGCGCGCATCGTCGTCACCGTCGCCAAGGAGCCCGACGCCCCCGCCAAGCCCGTCGTGAAGACCGTCGAGGACCGCACCGTCGTGCTCGAATGGGTCTCTCCGCCGAGCAACGGCGCGCCCATCACCCGTTACACCGTGACGTCGGACCAGGGCACCGTGACCGAGTGCTCCTCCACCATCTGCACGATCACGAACCTCACCAACGACGTGCAGTACCGCTTCACGGTCGTCGCGCACAACCGCATCGGCGCCTCGCAGCCGTCGCCCCCGTCCGACGTGGCCCGGCCCGATGTCCGACCCGACCAGCCCCATGCGCCGCGGCTGACGTTCGGCGACCGCTCGCTCCAGATCGAGTGGGATCCGGCGGTCTCCCACGGCTCGCCCGTGCGCTCCTACACCCTCGAGATCTCGCCCTCCGCGTCGGGCGGCGCCCAGAAGACGAACATCACCGGCACCTCCTACACGTGGACGGGACTGGAGAACGGCGTCGCGTACCAGGTGCGCATCCAAGCGCACAACGACGCGCCGGAGCCCTCGTCCTGGAGCGACTACTCCGCGAGCGAGATCCCGGCCGGCCCGCCCGCCCAGGTCGACAAGCCCACCACGACGCGCATGACCCCCGTGGGCGAGCGCGCGCAGATCGGCGTCACCTGGACCATTCCGTCCGGCAACGGCGACACCGTCAGCCAGTTCACCGTCAACGCGATCCGCGGCGGCTCCGTCGTGGCGAGCAAGCAGGTGAGCGGCACGACGACCTCGACGTCCTTCGAGCTCGACACCTCGAGCACGGCGTACACGTTCACGGTGGTCGCGACGAACAAGGCGGGCAGCTCCACGCCGAGCGTGCCGTCCGACCCGCGTCGCGCGTTCGTCGCGCCCGGAACGCCCACGAACGTGGTCGCGACGCCGGGAGACCGCCAGCTGGCGGTCACGTTCACGCCGGGCGCGCTCAACGGCGCCGACGCCGGCTGGGTGCAGCACCAGTACGCGCTCAACGGCTCGAGCTCGTGGTCGGCGCTGCCCGCGAACGGCGTGATCACGGGCCTTTCCAACGGCACGTCGTACACCGTGCGCGTCCGCGCTGTCACGACCGCCGACGGCGCCACGTACACGGGCAACCCGTCCACCGCCTCGGCGGCGCAGATCCCGTACGGCCCCATCGGCAACCCGACCATCACGTCCACAAGCGCGTCCAACTCGGTGACCTTCACCATCACCGCGCCTGCCACCAACGGCCGCCCGATCACCCAGATCGAGACCCGCACCAAGGTCGGCGCCGGCTCGTGGTCGTCGTGGGCCGTCGAGTCCGGGTTCACCTCCGGCTCGCGCACCAAGACCGTGTCGGGGCTGGGCGGCAACACCTCCGTGGTGCTTGAGGTGCGCGTGACGGCGCAGGACACCGCGAACCAGGGCACGGCGTCCAAGATGGCGACGACCTTCGCGCCCACGTCCTGGGTCAGCAAGGGCGGCAGCGCGGGATCGTCCGGCTGCTCCAACTGCAACTACCTGGTCGTCAACTGGGACAGCTTCATCCCCGGCGACTACCAGGTGCAGTGCCGTGACACCTACGGCTCCACCAGCTACATCACGGAGACCAAGTACAACGTCACGGTCGGCTCGTCCGGAGCCGGCTCCAAGCAGCTGACGTGCTTCTTCGGCTACCCGGGCGAGCAGGTGTGGATCTCCTGGATCTCCGGCCCAGGGGCGCCCTACGAATCGACAAGGCTCACGTGGTAGCCGCCCGGCCGCCACGACGATGAGGGAGAGAACTCGACATGACGATGAAGCCCGAGGAGGCTGCGCACTTCGCCGACATCTTCGCGCGCATGGCCGCGAGCGTCGGCAGTGCCATCCTGGGCAAGGACCGCGAAGTGCGGCTCGTGCTCACCGCGATGTTCGCCGAGGGCCATGTCCTCCTGGAGGATGCGCCCGGCACCGGCAAGACGAGCCTCGCCAAGGCGCTCGCGGCCACGGTCGACGGCACGCACAACCGCATCCAGTTCACGCCGGACCTGCTGCCGTCCGACGTCACGGGCGTGCCGATCCGCAACGAGGTGACGCGCGAGTTCGAGTTCCGCAAGGGCCCGATCTTCGCCGCGATCGTCCTCGCCGACGAGATCAACCGCGCCTCGCCCAAGACGCAGTCCGCGCTCCTGCAGGTCATGGAGGAGTCGCGCGTGACGGTCGACGGCACGACGTACGACGTCGGCCGTCCCTTCCTCGTCATCGCCACCCAGAACCCCATCGAGCAGGCCGGAACGTATCGCCTGCCCGAGGCCCAGCTGGACCGCTTCCTGCTCAAGACGTCCATCGGCTACCCGGACCTCGCGAGCACCGTGGAGATCCTCGCCGGCTCGGCGACGCGCGACCGCTCGAGCGGCATCACGGCGATGATCACCACCTCGCAGGTCGCGGCGCTCACCGAGCTCGTCGCCACGGTCTACACCGATCCTGCCGTCCTCGCCTACGTCGCGGAGCTCGCGGAGAACACCCGCAACGCCCCCGAGACGCGCCTGGGCGTGTCGGTCCGCGGTGCGCTCGCGATGGTGCGCGCCTCCAAGGTGTGGGCCGCTGCCGCCGGACGCCACTACATCGTCCCGGACGACATCAAGGTGCTCGCCCCGTACGTGTGGACCCACCGCATCGTCATGGACCCGGAGGCCGAGTTCGAGGGCGCCACGGCGGCTCACGTCGTCGACCGCGCGCTCGCGGAGGTCGCCGCTCCGCAGATGAGGCTCGCCTAGGCATGACCGCCCTCGCCGCCGATGCCGCGGCGCCCGCTTCCAGCGGCGCGCCGGCGTTCGACGCTGCCCAGGAGCAGGGCGGTGGCCTGCGCGGCTGGTGGCGTGACATGGTCGCGCTCGCCGCTCCCGTGTGGCGGCCCGTCGTGCGGGTGCTGTCGATGGCGACCGGCCTGGGATGGGGCGTGATCGCGACGACGGCGGCGGCAGGCATCGCCGGCGCCGTTCTCGGCTGGGCGGAGCTCCAGGCGATCGCATGGATCGGCCTCGCGATGCTCGTCGTGTGCGCGGTGTTCCTCGTCGGCCGCACGGGCTACGAGGCGAGGCTCGACGTGAGCCGCAGCCGCGTCGTCGTGGGCGAGGCCGCGTTCGGCGTGCTCGAGCTGAGGAACCCCACGCGCCGCGCGCTCCTGCCCGTGCAGGTCGAGCTGCCCGTGGGCAAGGGCAAGGCGCCCTTCTCGGTCCCGCGCCTTGCTCCCGGCGCCTCGTTCGACGCCGACTTCCGCATCCCCACGCACAAGCGCACCGTGCTGCAGGTGGGACCTATCACCGCCGTGCGCGGCGACCCGCTGGGTGTGCTCGCCCGCGTCGTCACGTGGTCGGACCCGATGGACCTCTTCGTCCACCCGCGCACCGTGCCCATGGACGGCTCCTCGTCGGGCTTCCTCCAGGACCTCGAGGGCCTTCCCACGTCCAAGCTGTCCAACTCCGACATGTCGTTCCACGCGCTGCGCGAGTACATCCCGGGCGACGACGTGCGCCACGTCCACTGGATGTCCTCCGCTCGCACGGGCCAGCTGCTGGTGCGCCAGTTCGAGGAGACGCGCCGCTCTCACCTCGCGATCTCGCTGTCGCTCAACCAGGCCGAGTACGCGCACGAGGACGAGCTCGAGCTGGGCATCTCCGTGGCGGGCTCGCTCGGCCTGCACGCGATCCGCGAGAACAAGCAGCTGTCCGTCCTCGTCCAGGGCGCCGCCCTGCCGACCAAGTCCGGCAAGCGCTTCCTCGACTCCCTGTCCGGCCTCACTCCCACCGACCCTCGGCGCGGCTCCATGGTGGACCTCGCGCTCCAGACCGGCACGGCGGTGCCCGATGCCTCGGTCGCGATCCTCGTGTGCGGCTCCTTCGTCACGCCGACCGAGGTGCGCCGCGCCGCCTCGCAGATCCCCATCGGCGTGCGCATCGTGGCCGTCTACTGCACGCCCGGCGCCGCCGTCACCCGCCGCACCATCGGCGACATCGTCATCCTGAGCGTCGGCGACCTCGCCGACCTTCCCCAGGCGATGCGGAGGATCGTCGCGTGAACGAGTCGCGCAACGCCTCGGCGCTCATCGTCGACCTCGCGGTGATCGCGGTGCTCCTCGCCGCCGCCGCCTACGCCTTCGACCCGCTCTACGCATCGGGAGCGTGGATCCTCGCCGCGGGCGGCGCGCTCGTGCTCGGCGTCGCGCTGGGCGCCCTCGCGGGGCTGCGCCGCTGGCCGTTCTCCCTGACGGTGCTGGCGACCGTGGCCGCCTACCTGCTGTTCGGCGGCGCGCTCGTGCTGCGCTCCACCACGCTCTCCGGCGTCGTGCCGAGCCTCGACACCCTCATCCGCCTCGCCCAGGGCGCCACCTCGGCCTGGAAGGACCTGCTCACGGTCCACGTCCCCACGGAGGGGCTCGAGGTCGTCGTGCTCGTCCCGTTCATCTCAGTGCTCGTGTGCTCCGTGCTCGGCGCCGCTCTGGCCGTGAGGCCGAGGCGCGAGGGATGGGCGATGCTCGGCCCCGGAGTGCTGCTCGTCGTCGCGATCGCCTTCGGCACCTACCGCGGCGCCGCCCCGCTCGCGCAGGCGGTGGTGCTCGTCCTCCTGTCCGTCGCGTGGCTGTCGTGGCGTCGCGCCCAGGCGCGCGCCGCAGGCCTGACAGATGCGGACGGCGGCGGCCGCAGCGGCACGACCCGCCGCCTCGTCGCGGCCGCCGCCGTGCTCGTCGTCGGTGTCGTGGGCGGCGGCGCGTGGGCGTGGTGGCGCGGCGAGCCGGAGGAGCGCCATGTGCTGCGCGATCAGGTGGTCCCGCCGCTCGAGCTGCACGACTACGCGAGTCCTCTGCAGTCCTTCCGTCGCTACGTGCGCGACTTCGAGGACACGACGCTGTTCACCGTGGAGAACCTGCCGCCCGGCGCGCGCGTGCAGCTCGCGGTGCTCGACTCCTATGACGGCGTCGTCTACGCGGTCTCCGGCGACGGCACCGACACGGCCGGCTCCTTCGAGCGGGTGGGCTCGACCCTCGTGGGGGACGGCGAGGGCGAGCCTGCGACGGTCGAGGTGACGATCGGCGCGCTGCGTGGGGTGTGGCTGCCGACGGTGGGCCGCGTGGAGTCGGTGGCATTCTCCGGTCCCAACGGAGACCTCTTGGCCGACGCGCTCCACTACAACCGCGTCACCGGCACCGCCGTCGTCACGACCGGGCTGCGCGAGGGCGACGCCTACAGCCTCCAGGTGCGCATCCCGCCCGAGCCGGATCCCGACGCGCTGGCGGACGCCCCCTACAGCTCCATGCCCGTCGCGCGCGTCGACCGCATCCCCGACGGCCTGCGCGAGCTCGCCTCCGAAGTGGCCGGCGACGACCGGCGTGTCCATGCCGAGGTCGCGAGCATGGTGAAGTTCCTGTCCGGAAGCGGCTACTTCAGCCACGGGCTCGCCGGTCAGGCTCCGTCGCGCTCGGGTCACGGCGTGGAGCGCATCGGCGCCCTCATCGCCGCCGACCAGATGATCGGCGACGACGAGCAGTACGCCGTCGCGTTCGCGCTCATGGCGCACGAGCTCGGCATCCCGGCCCGGGTGGTCATGGGCTTCTACCCCGAGGACGGCTCCGGCGGGACCTTCGCCGTCACGGGCAAGGACGTCCACGTCTGGGCCGAGGTCGCGTACGGCGACGTCGGCTGGGTCGCGGTGGACCCCGCGCCCGCCGAGGACAAGGCGCCCGTCGACGAGGAGCAGTCCCCGCAGCGCGAGCCCAAGCCGCAGGTCCTGCAGCCCCCGCCTCCTCCGCAGGAGCCGGCGCGCGTCCCGCCTGCCGCGCCCACGGACGACGAGGCGGTCGACCGCTCGCAGCTCGACCTCGAGCAGGTGCTGCGCGTCCTCGTCTACGTCGCGAGCGGCGCGGGCCTGCTCCTCGTGCTCACCGGTCCGTTCCTGGCGATCCTCGTCGCGAAGGCTCGGCGTCGGCGTCGCCGCCGCCGCAGCCGTGACCTCACCGTGCGCGTCGCGGAGGGCTGGAACGAGGTGGTGGACGTGGCCGTGGACTACGGACTCGACATCCCCGACGGCCGCACGCGCGTCGAGAAGGCGCACATCGTCGACTCCCAGCTGGGCACGCACGGCTCCGTCGCGCTCGCGGCTCAGGCCGATGCCTGCGTGTGGGCGCCCGGAGAGCCCGCCGAGGAGGAGGTCGAGGAGTTCTGGGAGGAGCTCGAGGCGCACCTCGCCGCGATCCACCGCGCGCGGTCCCGTCGCGAGCGGCTCCTGGCCAGGCTGAGCCCGCGCTCCCTGGGCGACAACCGCCATCGCATGCGCGGCCGTCGTCGCGTCGTGACGTCCGACGCCCGACCCGCCCCGGCGGCGCCGGTCGTGTTCACCGTGCCGGCATCGTCGGCCGTCGCGACGTCCGTTCCGCCCGCGCAGGTGCTCTCGGCGCCCGTTGTCTCGGCCCCTGCGGCCGATGCGCCGGCGACCCCCATGCCGGAGGCGCCGGTCGCGCCTGCCCAGCCCACCGCCCACGAGCCCCTGTCGCCGGCATCGGGCCTGGCAGTAGGCTCCCAGGCGGCAGGGGAGACCGACTCCGTGCCCGGTGCGTCCGCGACCGCGGCCCACGTGAGCGATCGCACCGCAGCGATCATCGCGGAAGAGCCAGCGCATGCGCCGTACGCACCGATCGAGGACCTCGAGGACGAGGCGCTCCTCGCGACGCGCCTCGCCCTGCCGCGCATCGTGCAGATCTCGCTCATGTGGGACGACGGCACCGTGACGACCGTGACCTCGTCGGCCGTCATCGGTCGCAACCCCGCCGCGACCCAGGGCGAGGCCGAGGTCGCGATCGTCGACATGACCCGCTCCCTGTCCAAGACGCACGCGCGCTTCACCATCACGGACAGTGGGCCCGTCGTCGAGGACCTCAACTCGACCAACGGCGTCGCGATCACGCGCGCGGGGCAGACCTTCGACATCCCGCCCGTCACGCCCGTGACCCTCGCTCCGGGCGACGTGCTCGTGTTCGGCTCTCGTCGCGCCTCGGTGGTGGTGACCCGATGACGACGCCCATCGTGACCGTCGCGGCCGCTGTCACGGACGCCGGACGCAAGCGCAGCCAGAACGAGGACTCGCACCTGTGCTCGGCGCCGCTGTTCCTCGTCGCCGACGGCATGGGCGGCTACGAGGCGGGAGACCTCGCCAGCGCCGCCGCCCTCGCCGCGTTCACCCCCCTCGCCGGTCGCGAGGCCGTGTCCATCGAGGAGCTGAGAGAGGCCTACGCGGCCGCCGGAGCCAACGTCATCGCCGTGGCCAGCGGCGCCCGGGTGACAGCAGGCACGACGCTCTCCGGCGTCGCGGTCTCCCGCAACGGAGACGACGGCTACTGGCTCGTCATCAACGTGGGCGACTCGCGGACGTATCTGTATCGCGGCGGCGTCCTGGAGCAGGTGAGCGTGGACCACTCCGTGGTGCAGGAGATGCTCGACGCGGGCGAGATCTCGGCCGGCGACGCGGCCAGGCACAAGCGCCGCAACGTCGTCACGCGTGCGCTCGGCGCGGGCTCCATCAGCGAGCCGGACTTCTGGATGATCCCCGCCGAGGCGGGCGACCGCATCGTCGTGTGCTCCGACGGGCTCACGGGCGAGCTCAGCGACGAGGAGATCGCGGAGATCCTGGCGCGGCCCGGCGATCCTTCGGCGGCCGCATCCGCGCTCGTGGAGGCCACGCTCGACAAGGGTGCGCGCGACAACGTCACGGTCGTGGTCGTGGACGCGCTGAGCGTCGCCGGCGCGCGTGACATGGACGAGGACACGATCCCGCGAACGTCGGAGGCTGTCTCATGAGGTACATCCCTGGCACGTGGCTCGCGATCACCGCGGGCGAGTCGGCGGCGATCCTGCCGGCCGGTCCCGATGCGGCCGTCGTCACGGCGCTCGCCGAAGGCCTGGCCAGCGGTGGGGTCCTGGGCTTCGTCGATGCGCTCACGGCAGGGCTCGGCGTGGGCGTCTCCGCGATGCCCGCGTTCGGCGTCGTGGTCAAGGAGGCGGACGGCTACCGCGTCGCCGTGCGCGGCGAGGTGATCGCGCGGGTCCCCGGCGGCGAGGCGTCGCTCGACGGCGCTGGAGTCACGGGCTGGGCAGAGGCGGTGTGGGCCGATGCCGCGACCGTCGCCGTCGCCGTGGGTCCCGCCGCCGATGCCGGTGCCCAGGCGTGGTGGGTCGAGCGCGGCGTCGTGCTCGCGAGCCGGATCGAGCTGGGCGAGGCCGTCTCAGGTGCGGCTCCCGCCGCCGAGGCTCCGACGGCCGCCGCTGAGCCGTCTGCCCCCGCTGCCGAGGCGCCCGCCCTCGCTGCAGCCCCCACGCCCGAGGCCCCTGCGCCCGTCGCCGAAGCGCCCGAGGCCGCTGAGCCGTCTGCCCCCGCCGCCGACGTCCCCTCCGCCGTCCCCGAGGCTCCGGTCTCGTTCACGACCCGCTACGACTACCAGGAGCTCGACGGCCCGGCGCCCCAGCCGGAGCCGACCCCCGCGGCCGAAGGCGAGGCGGAGGACGACTTCGAGCTCAACCTGTCGTTCACGAGCCTGTGGGGCGCCACTGACGCCGACCTGGCGCCTCCGGCTCCTGCCTCGCCGACCTCTGCTGCGCCGGCCGCGCCGCCCGCACCCGCGTCCCCGCCTCCCCCTGCGCCGCCCACACCTGCTTCGGCGGCACCCGCCCCGCCACCGGCGCCCCCGCCGCCCTTCTCTCCCCCCGCTGGCACGCCCTCGGCTCCCGCCCAAGCAGGCGACCACGACGGCGAGACGGTCTCCGAAGAGGTGGCCCGGTCCATCTCGAACTCGCTGTCCAAGCTCCCGCCGCCCGTAGCGCCGCCCGTGTCCACCGCGCCCCCGGGCATGCCCGTCTTCGCCACCCCGGAGCAGGTCGCGCGCGCGACACGCGGCCGCGCGGTGCTGTCGACCGGGCCCGTGATCGAGCTCGACCGCAACGTCATCATCGGGCGCCTGCCGCGCGCTGCGCGGATCACGGGAGAGATGCCGCACCTGGTGGCGGTGCCGAGCCCGCAGCAGGACATCTCGCGCAATCACCTGGAGATCCGCGTCGAGGGCTCGACCGTCACCGTCGTCGACCTCGACTCGACCAACGGCAGCTTCCTGCACCGCATGGGCGCCGAGCCCGTCCGCCTGCACCCGAACGAGCCGACCGTCGTCGTGTCCGGCGATGTCATCGACATCGGCGACAACGTCACCGTGACCTTGGAGGACCTGCCGTGAGCGCCAAGCGTGCTCCCTCGCCGCCGCCGCAGATCGAGGGCTTCGACTACATCCAGCTCCTGGGATCGGGAGGCTTCGCCGACGTCTTCCTGTACCAGCAGCACTACCCGAAGCGCCGCGTCGCCGTCAAGGTCATGCTCAAGGATGCGGTGGCCGCGGGCGGCGTCGAGGCCTTCACCGCCGAGGCCAACCTCATGGCCCAGCTGTCGACCCACCCCGCGATCGTGTCGATCTACGAGGCCGATGTGTCGCCCGACGGGCGCCCCTACCTCGTGATGGAGTACTGCTCCAAGCCCAACCTCCAGACGCGCTACCGCAAGCAGCGCCTGAGCGTCGCCGAGGCGCTGCGCATCGGCATCCAGGTCGCGGGCGCCGTGGAGACCGCGCACCGCGCCGGCATCCTCCACCGCGACATCAAGCCCGCGAACATCCTCGTCACCGAGTACGGCCGCCCGGCGCTGACCGACTTCGGCATCGCGGGCACCGTCCAGGGCCAGGACGCCGGGACGGGCCTGTCGATCCCGTGGTCGCCGCCGGAGTCCTTCAACGCCGGCGAGCCGTCCGCGCCCACGACCGACATCTGGGCGCTCGGCGCGACGGTCTACACGCTCCTCGCCGGCCGCTCGCCGTTCGAGATCCCCGGCCAGAAGAACACCACGGCCGACATCATGGCGCGCATCCAGAGCGACCCTCTCCCGCGCATCGATCGCGCCGACGTCACGGACTCCCTCTACCGCGTGCTCGCCACGGCGATGGCCAAGCGTCGCGAGGACCGCTACCGCACGGCCCTCGAGTTCGCGCGGGCGCTCCAGAAGGTCGAGATCGAGCTCGCGATGTCGGTGACGACGATCGACGTGCTCGACGACTCCGTCGAGGTCGATGCCCATGAGGGGGAGGACGACAACCGCACGCGAGTGCGCTCTGTCGTCTCGATCGACCCGACGGGCCCCGCGCCCTCGGCGCACAGTCGCCCGGCTCCCACGATCCCGCCGCTCGCAGAGCCGCCGTTCAGCACCGCCGATGCGACCGTCATGCGGGACGCGACCGGTGCCCCCGTCACGGCGCCGGGTGCGCAGCCCGCGCCTGGCACGCCCGCGCCCTACGGATGGGGCCAGCAGCCGGCGCCTGGCGTGACGGAGCCGTACGACCACACCGTGCTGCGCGGCCTTCCCGATGCCGGCCAGACCGTCGGCGTCACCCACGCCCGTCCTGTCGGACGTCCCGCTTCCGAGCAGCCCGTCGCCCCCGCGGCCGCGAAGCGGCGGTGGTCCCTGTTCGCGGGCATCGGCGCTGTGGTCGTCATCGGGGGAGGCATCGCCCTGGCGACCGTGCTGTCCGGCTCCGACCCCTCCGAGCCGATCGAGACGCCCACGAGCGTCCGGCCCGTCGACGTCGACGACGTCATCACCGAGCGCACGGTGCCCGTCCTCACCGGCGTCACCGGCCGCATCGAGGGCGACCAGGCCGTCTTCACCTGGACCAACCCGGCCCCCGAGGCCGGCGACGTCTACCTGTGGGGCGTGCAGGTGGGGGGCGAGGCGGTGGCGCTCGAGGCGACCTCGGAGACCACGGTGACCGTTGCTCCGAGCCCGGACGGGCAGACCTGCATCGAGGTGCTCCTGCGGCGCGCCGACGGGCGCGCGTCCGCAGAGCCGGCCGTGGGGTGTGCGTCATGACGGGCACCGACGAGCGCGAGCACTCCGACCGCATCACCGTCGAGTTCGCGGGGGAGTACCACCACGTCTTCCCCGGCGACGTGTTCACGGTGGGCCGCGAGGGATCGCTCGCCATCGACGACAACCCCTTCCTGCACCGCCACTTCCTGCGCATCAGCCGGTCGGAGCACCTGTGGTGGCTCATCAACGTCGGCACGCGCCTCACGGCGACCGTCACGGACGGCGCGGGGCGCGTCCAGGCGTGGCTCGCCCCCGGGGCGCGCCTGCCCATCGTCTTCCACGCGACATACGTGATCTTCACGGCCGGACCCACCACGTACGAGCTGCGCATCTACTCCGACGCCCCGACGTTCGAGGAGACCCAGGTCGCCACGAACGAGTCGGGCGCGACGACCATCGGCACCGTGACGCTCACGCCGTCGCAGCACCTCCTGCTGGTCGCGCTAGCGGAGCCGATGCTGCGACGTGAGGGCGCGGGCATGTCCTCCATCCCCACGTCCGCGCAGGCCGCGGCGCGCCTCGGATGGACCCTCACGCGCTTCAACCGCAAGCTCGACAACGTCTGCGAGAAGTTCGACCGCCTGGGTGTGGCGGGCCTGCGCGGCGGTCCGGGCTCCTACGCGACCAACCGCCGTGCGCGCCTCGTGGAGCACGCCCTCGCTGCGCGACTGGTGTCGCGCGTCGACCTCGCCCTGCTCGACAACCCCGCGGCCCACTCAGACGACAACGATCAGTAGGAAGGCTCCCACTCATGTCTCTCAAGGTCACCTACACGCGTGGCGACGGCGGCACGTCGATGATCGAGCTCAATGCCGCCGGCGACGCGAAGGTCGCCGACGTCGCGAGGCAGCTCTTCGCCGCCGATCCCACGCGCCGCGGCGCGACGCCGCCCGAGGACCTCACCGTCGTCGTCACGCCGCAGTCGGCGGGCGGCGGGCCCCGCCGCGGCGTCGACCCCGAGCAGGAGCTGGCGAGCGCGGGCATCCGCTCCGGCGACCACATCGAGCTCACGCCGGCCGCGCAGGCGGCGGCGCTCGCCGAGGTGCAGCCGTCCATCGCCTCGGTGACCATCTTCGCGGGCCCGGACAAGGGAGCGGTCTTCCCCTTGCGCCCCGGCTCGAACGTCGTGGGCCGCGACCCCGATGTCGCCGTGCGCCTCACCGACCCCCTCGCGTCCAAGCGCCATGCGCGCATCGTCGTGGGCGACCACATCGAGGTCGTAGACATGGGCTCGACGAACGGCGTCATGGTGGGAGACGCGTTCGTCACCCGCGCCAAGGTGCTCCCGGGCGACAAGGTCGTCATCGGCGACACCGAGCTCGCGGTGCAGGTCATGGACCGCTCGCAGCTGGTGCCGCCCACGTCGGCGACGGTGCCGTTCACCCGCTCGCCGCGCGTCGTCCCGCCGATGCCGGAGGAGAAGGTCGAGCTGCCCGAGCCTCCCGCCAAGCCCACGCCGCGCCAGTTCCCGCGCACCGCGCTCGTCGCGCCGGTGCTCCTGGGCGTGACGATGTACTTCGTCACCGGCCGCCTGATGTCGCTCATCTTCGTGGCGATGACCCCGCTCATGCTGCTGGGCTCGTTCTTCGACTCGCGCCTGAACCAGAAGCGCGACACCCAGCAGAAGATGCAGCAGTTCGACGCCGACCTCGAGGTCGCGGAGCGGACGCTCGTGGAGAAGCAGTCCGTGGAGCGCCAGGTGCGCCTCGAGCGCTCGCCCGCGGTGCACGACGTCGTCGAGGCCAACCGCACGCACGCGCCGCTGCTGTGGACGCACCGGCCCGAGCACTCGAGCTTCCTCACGGTGCGCGTGGGCCTGGGCACGGCCCCGTCCGTCATCGAGATCGAGTCGCCCTCGCTGCGCGACGCGGTGGGCGACTCGTATGAGCGGGCTAGCGCCCTCAAGGAGCGCTTCGCCCACATCGCGGACGTGCCGATCACGGCCGACCTGCGCGTCGTGGGCGGCCTGGGCGTCGCCGGCCCGGACGAGGCGGCCGCAGGGCTGACTCGAGCGCTCATGGTTCAGGCCGCCGGGCTGCACTCGCCCATGGAGCTCGTCATCACGGGCTTCGTGGCGCCGTCGCGTGCGGCCCAGTGGCGCTGGCTCGAATGGCTGCCGCACACCTCCTCCCCCGTGTCTCCGGTCTCCGGCGACCACGTCGTCCAGACCCGCAGCGGAGCCCAGCGTCTGCTGACCGAGCTCGAGGGCATCGTCGCCGCACGCTCTGGCCGCGACATCGGCGAGCTCGTGCCCGAGCCGCGCGGGGCGCTCAAGGACCGCGCGGACGAGCTCGAGCGGCCCCTCACCCCGGCGATCCTCGTCATGGTCCACGACGACTCCCCGGCCGACCGTCCGCGCCTCATCCGCCTCGCGGAGAAGGGGGCCGACGTCAACGTCCACGTGCTGTGGACGTCCGAGTCCGTCCAGCACCTGCCCGCCGCGTGCCGCACGTTCGTCGAGGTCGGCGGCGACGGCGCGATCGTCGGCCACGTGCGGCGCGGCTCCGCCGACTCGCCCGTGCACCCCGAGACCCTCACGGTCGACGAGGCGACCGACTTCGCCCGCCGCCTCGCGTGCGTCGAGGACGTGGGCGTCGTGTCCGATGCCGCGGCCGACGTCCCGTCCGCCGTGTCCTACCTGGACCTCCACGGCTTCGAGGCGCTCGAGCCGGGCCACCACGAGCAGCAGTGGCGCTCGAGCAGCGCGTCCGTGGCCGGCAAGAAGCGTCAGTTCACGCTGCGCGCACTCGTGGGCCACGCAGGAGCAGAGCCGTTCTACCTCGACCTCAAGTCGCAGGGCCCGCACGCGCTCGTCGGCGGCACCACGGGCGCCGGCAAGTCCGAGTTCCTCCAGGCGTGGATCCTGGGCATGGCGAGCGCCTACGGGCCGGACCGCGTGACGTTCCTCTTCGTCGACTACAAGGGCGGCTCGGCCTTCGCGGGCTGCGTCGGCCTGCCCCACAGCGTGGGCCTCGTGACCGACCTCACACCGCACCTCGTGGACCGCGCGCTCACCTCGCTGCGCGCGGAGCTGCACTACCGCGAGCGTCTGCTCGAGGCCAAGGGCGCCAAGGACCTCGAGGCGCTCGACAAGATGGGCGACCCTGACACCCCGCCGAGCCTCGTCATCGTCATCGACGAGTTCGCCGCCCTGGTGCAGGAAGTCCCGGCCTTCGTCGACGGCGTGGTCGACATCGCCCAGCGCGGTCGTTCGCTCGGTCTGCACCTGATCATGGCGACGCAGCGCCCCGCGGGCGTCATCAAGGACAACCTGCGCGCCAACACCAACCTGCGCATCGCGCTGCGCATGGCCGACGAGGCGGACTCCTCCGACATCCTCGGCGTCCCGAGCGCGGCGCATGTGGACCCCTCGCTGCAGGGCCGCGCCATGGCGCGGATGGGCCCCGGCCGGCTGTCGACCTTCCAGTCCGCGTACGCCGGCGGCCACTCGGTCCCGGGCGGTGTCGCCAAGATCTCGGTGCGCGAGCTCGCGCTCGGCGCGGGCGAGGGCTGGGAGCCCGTCGACGAGGGTCGAGCGGCCAGCTCCGACGGCGAGTCCGACGCCGCGCGCGTGGTCAAGGCGATGGCCGCGGCAGCGCAGCTCATGGGCCTTCCGGAGCCGCGCCGGCCGTGGCTCGACGAGCTCAAGACGACGTACGAGCTGTCCGAGCTCAGCAAGCGTGCGAGCGGCGGCGCGGCCTTCGGCCTCATCGACGACCCGGCGCATCAGGCGCAGCACGTCGCGACCTACGATCCGGACGCCGACCGCAACGTCCTCATCCTGGGCGGCGCCGGGGCGGGCAAGTCGACGGCGCTGCGCTCGATCGCGGTGGGCTCCACGCTCGCCAAGGAGATCGCGCCGGTGCACGTCTACGCGCTCGACGCGGCGAGCGGGGCGCTCGACATGCTGCGGCCCCTGCCGAACGTCTCCGACGTGGTCGCGGTGGACGACATGGAGCGCGTCGGCCGCATGATGCGTCGGCTCGTGGAGACCGTGCGCGAGCGCCTCGACCTGTTCAACGAGGCGCGCGCGTCCAGCCTCACGCAGTACCGCCAGAAGTCGGGCCAGCGCGGCCTGCCGCGGATCCTGCTCCTCGTGGACGGCTATGGGACGTTCCAGTCGGACTACATGCTCGAGCCGGGACGGATGCAGATCTTCTCCGACTTCCAGGAGATCCTGCAGTCCGGCCACTCGGTGGGCGTCCACGCAGTACTCACGGCGGACCGGGTCGGCGCGCTGCACACGACCATCCAGGCGCTCATCTCGCGCACGATCGTCCTGCGCCTGAGCGACGAGAACCAGTACGGCATGGTCGGCCTGCGCAAGACGATGCTCGGCCCGGACTCGCCTCCCGGCCGCGGCGTCGACGTCGCCACCCACCGCGAGCTGCAGTTCGCGGTGTGCGGCGGCCAGTCGCGCATCGACGTGCAGGCCCGCGCGATCGAGCAGCTCGCCGCGAAGATCCCCGACCGCGAGGAGTGGAAGGCCGCTCCCATCCCGCGCATGCCCTCGCTCGTCCTCGCATCTGAGATGCCCGCCGACGTGGGCGGTCTGCCCGTGCTCGCGGTGGAGTCGGAGTCGCTCGCGCCGATCGGCTTCGAGACGGAGCGGTCGATCATCATCGCCGGCCAGGCGGGGACGGGTCGCACCAACGCGCTCGCATGGCTCGCGACGTCCATCCACCGCACGCACCCCCAGCGCCGCATCGTGCACATCACCCAGCGCCGCACGAGCATCGGCGACCTGCCGGTGTGGGCCGCCTCGTTCGTCGGCGACGCGGCGGGCGAGGAGGTCCTCGAGGCCTGGGGCAAGGAGCTCGAGAAGGTCGCCGACCCGGAGACCCAGGTGGTGCTGTGCATCGAGAACGCGCAGGACTTCGGCGCGAGCTTCGGTGACAGCGGGCTGGTCCAGGCGGTGAAGAACGCCCGCCGCAACGGCCACCTCGTCATCGGCGAGGCGGAGACGCAGAGCTGGTCGGGCGGGCAGCTCGTGAACGAGCTCAAGGGAGCCCGTCGCGGCCTCCTGCTCGCGCCGGACGGGCCCGATGCGCAGATGCTCTTCCAGACGGCCGCGCCGCGCCTGAGCCGGGCGGACATGCCCCCTGGTCGGGCCGTGTGGGTGGAGAACGGCAAGGTCGCGCTCGTGCAGGTGCCGCTGGTCGATGGGGAGTATTCCCCAGATCGCTGACGAGCACTGGGCGCGCGAGCGCCATCACGCTAGGTTGAGCACTACGCCACCGAGGGGGTGGCACAGGGAAGGAAGAGCACCATGGCTAACCTGCACGTTACCTACCAGGACCTGCGTAACGCAGCGACGCAGCTCACCTCGGGCCAGGGCGACATCGAGAACCGTCTGATGGAGCTCAAGGCGTACATCGACAACCTGGTCTCCGAGGGCTACGTCACGTCCGCTTCGTCGGGCGCGTTCCAGGAGCAGTTCACGAACTTCACCACCGGCGCGAAGCAGACCATCTCCGCGCTCGAGGGCCTGTCCTCGTTCCTCAACTCTGCCGCCCAGGCGCTGGAGTCGACGGACAACGAGCTCGCCGCTCAGATCCGCGGCTGACGGCTCGGTGTGGTGGCCGCGACGCCGTTCGCGGCCACCACACCGGCTTCCGGATCACACACTTCTGAGGGGACGAGGGGCACGGCGTGGGCAGCGAGCTGAAGATCGACCTCACGGCGCTGGGCGAGGCCGCCACCCAGCTGGGGCGCATCGCGACGGAGCTGGAGAGGGCGGAGGTCAACGCCAGGGAGGTCACGGCCGCGATCGGCACCAAGAACGAGACGCACCGTCTGCGGCATGAGATCGAGGCGTTCTCCACCTCGTGGAGCGCACGCCGCAAGGAGCTGCAGGAGGACGTCGCCTACCTGTCGCAGCTCGCCAAGCTCGTGGCCGACACCTTCACCGACCAGGACAAGGGCCTGGCCGCGTCCCTCACCGAGACCCAGGCCACCGGCCCGGTCGCCCGCACCCGCGGCGGCATGAGCTCTGCGCGGAAGGCTGTCTGATGGCGGACGCGACCAGCTACCACGAGGCGATCGACGGCTCGCCGTCGGACATCCGCTCGTACGGGCACTACTACGCGGGCATCGCGGACGCGATCGCCGACACGATCGTCAGCCTTCAGACCGTGACCAATGCGGTCGTGACCAAGTCCGAGGCGGTCACCGCCTTCGTGGACGTGGCGAACGAGGTGCGCACCAACCTGTCCGAGGTCGAGCGCCGCTACGACATCGTCGCCGAGCAGCTGGCGCTCTACGCGGCCGCGCTCGAGGACCTCAAGCAGCGCGCGGCCGGCATTCAGCGCATGGCGCGCGAGGCCAACGACGAGCTTCCGCGTGCGCAGTGGCGCCTGGCGAGCGAGCGCAACGAGCTGATCTTCATGCTTCCGGACGATCCCAAGCGTCCGCAGCTCCAGGCGACGGTCAACCGCCTCGACAACGAGGTGGACGACCTGCAGCGCACCATCTGGAACGCGAACCGCGACCTCCAGCTGCTGCTCGACGAGTGGCGTGGCGTCGCGGACCGCTGCGCCGACGCCATCCAAGGAGTCATCAAGGGCTCGAGCCTCAACAACGACTTCGGCGACTGGCTGGTGAACCTCGTCGAGGAGGTGCTCCCGGCCCTGGAGTTCTGGCTCGACGTCATCGCGATCGTGCTGACGGTCGTGGCGATCATCCTCGTGTTCACCGGCGTCGGTGCCGCCATCGCCCCTGCGCTCATGCTCATCGCGCGGCTCGCGCAGGTGGCCTCGAAGGCACTCAAGATCATCCGGGTGACGCTCACGCTCGCCCTCGTGGTCGCGGGCAAGCTGCCGCCCACCAAGCTCATCGAGGTCGCGGTGGACTTCGCGCTCGACAAGGCAGGCGGAAAGCTCGTCGACAAGGCGAGCGGCTGGGTCGGCAGCACGCTGCTCGACCGCTTCGGCAAAGGCATCCAGCAGACCTTCGCCAAGCAGGGCTGGGAGACGGCGGCGGACAACCTCAAGGACATCCGCAAGAAGGGCTTCGACGACTGGATGGAGCACACCTTCGCCGACGCGATCGACCTCGACGACTGGACCGTCATGGGCGTAGAGCTCGACGACGTGCGCATCGGCGACTTCCACTTCGAGCTCGACGACCTCGGCGAGGGCGTGGCCAAGGTGGACGACTACGTGGGCAAGGTCCTCGACCTCGGCCTCCCCGGCGGGGCGAAGACGGCGGGCAGCGATCTGCTCTGGGGCGGGAGTCAGCTCCTCATGGAGGTGTCCCCCCTCGACATCCCTGGCTGGGCGGCCGACCGCGCGGGCGACCTCGTCCCTGCGCTCACCGGCGAGCCGCATCGTCCGTCCTATGACGAGCTGGTGGGGGCGCCGTGACCGCGACCGTGAGCATCGCCATGCCGGGCGGCTGGCGTCTCATCAGCGCCGGTGCCGACCGTGACGCGCAGATCGGCGCGGCCGTGGAGGCCGCCTACGCCAAGGCCGATCGGGATTCGTCCGCGGTCGCGAAGCACTGGATGAGGACGCGGCTCACGGCGGCCTTCACCGCGCCCGAGGACGTGGACGCCGAGGTGGTCGCCGTCGCGTACCCCGAGAAGCCCGTGGGCGGGGTGCTGCTCCCGGTCTCGGCGACCGTGCTGCGCTTGGGCCAGAGGACCCACACCCAGGACGAGGCGATGCGTGCTCTCGCGCTCATGTCTACCCAGGTGCCCCAGGCGAAGATCATGGAGACGCCTCTGGGCATCGCGCTGCGCACCCACGCCGTGCGCGATGCGACCGAGCTCTTCGCCCAGGAGGTTGAGGACGCCCCCATCGATGGCGCGGAGCGCGCGGCGATCAGGGAGGCCGTGGACTCGGTCCCGTCGCTGAGGGCGCGCTATGTGCTGCCCAGCGGCGACGGCGCGCCGTGGCACGCGCTCGCCTTCAGTGCCATGCTCGGCGCAGAGGACGAGGCGCTCACGGCGCATTACCTGGAGCTGTTCGACGCCTTCGTCCAGACGCTGTCGAGGAGGGAAGCATGATCCGCAACGCGTGGGCCTTCGCCGCCGATGCGCGTCATTGGATGCCGCTGCCCTCCTCGCCGCTTCCCGCAGACTTGCGGGAGCGGTGGCTCGACCAGGCCGTGGCGCGCATGGCGAGGGCGAACCTCGTGACCGATGAGGCCCTGCTGCCTGCGCTGCGTCGGCGCGGCGCGGAGATCCTCGACGCCGCGCCCGGCGGCGAGGCGTGCGTGTACTTCCCCGTGATGGAGCCCGACGCGCTCGTCGTCCGCATCGAGACCCTCCCCGAGGACGACTGGCGCGAGAGCCTGCGGCACTGGGCCCGCCAGGACGGCCCCACCACTTCTGTCGAGGTGACGCCTCTCGAGCACGCTGCCCTCAGCGAGGCCCATCGCGTCATGCGCGTCGATCGCGGCGACGACGCCGTCGAGTTCGGCGTCGCGTTCGCCGGCATCGCGAACGGCGTGGGCGTGGTGCTGTGGGCGATCACGACGCAGCCGCTCCTCGCCGGGCAGTTCGGCGGAGCGGGAGAGGAGTTCTTCGCCACCTTCGAGCCGCGAAGCGAGTCCGCCGTTGCCTGACGAGCGCACGAGCCCGGACATGACGGTGGATCCTGACGACGGCACCCTCTCCTCGTCCCAGGTGCGCTGGGGCTTCCTCGAAACCGGGTTCAAGATCGTCTTCTTCGCCGCGCTGCCCTTGACGTTCATCACCTGGCTGCTGGCCGTGATCGGAGGGCGCACCGACTTCATCCCGCTGCCCGTCGTCATCGGCTCTGCCGCGGTCGTCGGCGTCCTGTGGCTCGTCTGCATCCCTCTGTGGATCGTGGTCGATCGCCACAGGGCCAAGAACGAGCGCGTCAAGGCGGAGATCCACGCGGTGCGCGACGCTCGCGGATGGGAGTACCGCATCCGCGTCGAGGAGTGGGAGCGCGGCTGGACCCTCGCCCCCCTGTCTCGCGTCGCGAACGTGGTCGTCTCGCCCTGCGCTGTGGGCGTGCACGCGGGCATCACGTTCGGTGTGGGCTATCTCGAGGGTGACCTCACGCTCGGCGGCACGGAGGTGAGGGCTTTCCAGACCCGTATCGCGGTCGCCGATGTGGGCGTCCATCTCCCCGCGGTGACCTTCCTGGTCGAGGACTTCCGCGAGCGCCTCGCCGCAGCAGTCACCGGCGACGACCTCGACGTCGAGTCCGATGAGTTCAACCGGCACTGGCGCGTGAAGACCGCGGACCCGCTCGGGGCCCACGGTCTCCTGACGCCACGCCTGATCGAGCTCCTCATCGACGAGCGCTCCAAGGGCCTCGCCATCCAGTGCGACGGCACGCGCGTCGTCATCTGGGACGACGCGCGCGAGGGCACCGCAGACGCCGAGGACCGCCTCGAGCTCCTCCAAGGCTTCGTCGAGCGTCTGCCGGGCTTCGCCAAGCGCCGCCAGGCCTGAGCGGACTGCGCTGTCGCGACTCAGCTGGTGGGCTGAGCCGTCCGAGCCGACCCGCTCGTCAGCTGTCCTCGCGCCGCTGCCAGCGGAACGTCTTCATGGCCACCGCGAGGCCGATGACCAGCCACACCACGAGCACGATCGCCGTGATCCCGTGCTGCCATTCACCTTGCGCCTCGGCGAGCGCGAACTGCTCGGGCAGGAACACGGAGCGCATGCCCTGCGCGAGCCAGCGCAGCGGGAACACGGAGCCGAAGGCCTGCAGCCACTCGGGCAGCTGCGTGAACACCACGAACACTCCGGACGTGAACTGCAGGACCAGCACCACCGGCGTGAGGATCGCCGATGCGGCCTTGCCGTTGCGCAGGATCGACGAGGTCGCGATGCCCAGGGCGGTCGACGCGGCGGTGCCGAGCAGGAACACCCAGGTGAAGGTCCACCACCGCTCGGCGCTGTCCGGCACCTGCACGTCGTACATCGCAACGCCGAGCACGATGAGCAGCGCGATCTGGATGATCGACACGATGAGCACCTGGGCGATCTTGGCCGCGAAGAACGCGGACTTGGGCAGGGGAGTGCCGTGGATGCGCTTGAGGACGTCTTCGTCGCGGTCGATGGCGAGCGAGATGCCCAGCGACTGGAAGCCCGTGTTGATGATGCCCGTGGCGATCATGCCGGCGAGGAAGTACTGCGAGAACGCCACTCCGGTCTCGCCGAGCGTCTGGCCGCTGAAGATCGTGCCGAACAGCAGCAGGAAGATGATCGGGAACGCGAAGATGAAGATCATCTGCTCGCGCGAGCGCACGAACTCCTTGATCTCCACGTTCAGGCGCGCGCGGGCGACGGAGGCCCAGCTGGGACGGGTCGCGGCGGTCATGCTGCCTCCTCGGCGCTCGCGTCGTGGCCGATGAGCTCGAGGTAGACGTCTTCGAGCGAGGGACGCACCACCTCGAGGTCCTCGACCTCGCCCTTCGTCTTCTTCAACAGGTCGCGCAGGAACGCGGTCGGCTCGGCCGTGTGCTCCGTGCGCGTGATTCCGGCATCGGACCACGACACGCGCGTCGTGCTGGCACGGGCGCGCAGGCCCGCCGGCGTGTCGAGGGCGACCAGGCGACCGCGGGCGATGATGCCGATGCGGTCGGCCAGGTAGTCGGCCTCGTCCAGGTAGTGCGTGGACAGCAGGACGGTGGTGCCGTCGGCCGTGAGCGACTGGATGAGGCTCCAGAACTGGCGGCGAGCCTCGGGGTCGAAACCGGTTGTCGGCTCGTCGAGGAAGACCAGCTCGGGACGGCCGATGACGGCAAGGGCGACGTCGAGGCGGCGGCGCTGGCCGCCGGAGAGCGTCTGAGGCTTGGCGTTGGCCTTCTCCTCGAGGCCCACGGCGGCGAGCATCTCGTCGACGTCGCGGGCAGAGGGATACAGGCTCGCGGTGTAGGCGAGCGCCTCGCGCGCGGTCAGCAGCGAGGCTCCGGACGTCGACTGGAGCATGACGCCGATGCGCTCGCGGAACTCGCGTCCGGCGTCGCGCGGGTCGTGGCCCAGCACGCTCACCTCGCCGGCGGTGCGCTTGCGGAAGCCTTCCAGGATCTCGATGGTGGTGGACTTGCCCGCGCCGTTCGGCCCCAGCAGCGCGAAGACCTCGCCCCGCTTGACCTCAAGGTCGATGCCGTCGACGGCGGTGAGCGTCCCGTAGGTCTTGCGCAGGCCGGTGACCTCGATCGCGTTCTCACTCATGGCATGACCGTAACCCGTGGCAGAGGGTGCCGATGCACCGAGCCGGGGCCGCGAGCGCATAGTGTGTCGGGGTGCCGCAGACAGCCGCCCGCCATCGCCTCCTCGTCACCGTCCTCATCGTGCTGGCCATCGGCGCGGGCGGGCTCATGGCCGGCCAGTCGCTCGTCAACGGTCGGCTCGGCAAGGCGCTCGACGACGGCGTGATCGGCGCCCTCGTCTCCTTCGGGTCTGGCCTGGTGCTCGTCGCTCTCATCAACGCCCTCGCACCCGCCCACCGTGCTGCCGTGCGCACGCTCGTCGGCGCCGTGCGAGCTCGCGCGTTCCCGCGCTGGTACCTCGTCGCGGGCGTCATGGGCTCGATCATGGTCTTCTCTCAGGCCGCGACGGTGAGCATCGTGGGCGTCGCGCGCTTCACCGTGGCGGTGGTGGTGGGCCAGGTCGTCTCGGGGCTCTTCGTGGACCGCATCGGCTTCGCCGGCGTGCCGCCGAGACGGCTCGAGTGGACGCGCATCGTGGGCGCGGTGCTCATGGTCGTCGCGGCCGTCCTGTCCGTGTCCTCCGGCCTCTCGTCGGACGAGTCGGTGGCCACGCAGGTCCTCCCGCTCCTGCTGCCGATCTTCGCCGGCTGCCTCACGAGCGTGCAGATGGCGTGCAACGGCGCGATCGCGCGTGCCGCGGGCTCGGTGTGGCCGTCGACCCTGGTGAACTTCGCGGCGGGGACCACGGCGCTGACGATCGGATGGCTCGCCACCCGCCCCGCGCACGGCGGCTTCCGGATGCCCGACTTCCCCCCGCAGTGGTGGCTCTACCTGGGAGGCACGATGGGCTTGGTGCTCATCGCCGTGCAGGCTCGCATCGTGTCGACGCTCGGGGCGCTCGTGATGGGGCTGAGCACCATCAGCGGCCAGCTCGTCGGCGGGCTGGTGCTCGCGCTCGTGATCCCGTCGGCGGGCCCGGCGACGGCTCTCACAGTGGCGGGCACGGTGCTGGCCGTCGCGGCCGTCGCCCTCGGGGCGGTCCGCCGCAAGGAGCCGTCGCGGCCATCGGGCGCCGTCGCGGCGCCCCGCTCCTGACTACGCCTCGGCGAGAAGCCGCTGGATGCGCATGACGCCCTCGACCAGGTCGTCATCGCCCAGCGCGTAGCTGAGGCGGATGAAGCCGCTGGGGCCGAAGGCCTCGCCCGGCACCACCGCGACTTCGGCCTCGTCGAGGATGACGGCCGCGAGGTCGGCGCTCGAGGAGATCTCCTTGCCGCGGATCGTGGTGCCGATGAGGCCCTCCACCGACGGATACGCGTAGAACGCGCCCTTGGGGGTGGGGCACACGACGCCCTCGATCTCGCGCAGCATCTCGACCATCGTCACGCGACGCCGGTCGAAGGCCTTGCGCATGAGGTGGACGTCCTCGAGCCCGCCCTCGAGCGCTGCGATGGCCGCACGCTGCGAGACGTTGGCGACGTTGCTCGTGAGGTGGCTCTGGAAGTTCGCGGCCGCCTTGGTGACGTCCGCGGGGGCGATCATCCAGCCCACGCGCCATCCCGTCATGGCGTACGTCTTGGCGACGCCGTTGACGACGATGGTCTGGTCGGCGAGCTCCGGGACCTCGCGCACGATGGGCGTGAAGGCCGCGTCGTCGTAGACCAGGTGCTCGTAGATCTCGTCGGTGATGACCCAGATGCCGTGCTCGAGCGCCCACTGGCCGATGGCGCGCGTCTGCTCGGCCGAGTAGACGGCGCCGGTGGGGTTGGACGGCGAGCAGAACAGCAGCGCCTTGGTGTTGGGCGTGCGCGCCGCCTCCAGCTGCTCGACGGTCACGAGGTAGTCCTGGTCGGCGCCCGCGAACACCTCGACGGCGTGGCCGCCCGCGAGCGCGATGGCCTCGGGGTAGGTGGTCCAGTACGGGGCGGGCAGGAGGACCTCGTCGCCGTCGTCGACGATGGAAGCGAATGCCTGGAAGACGGCCTGCTTGCCACCGTTGGCGACGATGACGTTGGCCGGGTCGACCTCATAGCCGGAATCACGCAACGTCTTGGCGGCAATCGCCTCCCGCAGCTCCGGCAGACCCGTCGCAGGCGTGTAGCGGTGGTTCTTGGGATCGCGTGCGGCGGCGACCGCGGCCTCGACGATGAAGTCCGGCGTGGGGAAGTCCGGCTCGCCTGCACCGAAGCCGATGACGGGGCGTCCGGCCGCCTTGAGGGCCTTCGCCTTGGCATCGACCGCCAGCGTGGCGGAGGGCGCAATGGCGCGGAGGCGGGCGGAGACGCGGCGAGCGGGAGCAGTCATAAGGGACATTCTTCCATCCCGCGCATAGCTCGATTCCCGCGGCGGCCTGGCTCGAGCCCGTCTCCTGCCGGTGGGACGCGAAGAAGCCACTTGACCCGGTTCACATTGGCCGGTAGGGTGCTTAGCGTCGACGATAAGACCTCGACAGTCGACAAAGGAGCGTAAATGGTCGACGAAGACCCTCTGGCAGTGCTGACGCCGCTGACAGGAGAGCACCACGGCTCGTACGCCGATCGCGCCTACGAGATGATCCGCAACGCGATCCTCGACGGCAGCATCCCGCCGGGCACGCGCATCGTCGAAGAGGCGCTCGCACGCCGCATCGAGATCAGCCGAGCCCCTTTGCGCGATGCCGTGGGACGTCTGCGCTCCGAAGGACTGCTCGTGGACGAGTCGGAGCGCATCACGCGCGTGGTGAGCCTCACTCCCGAGGCGGTGCGCGAGCTGCACCTCATCCGCACAGTTCTCGAGACCGTCGCGTGCCAGTACGCGGCGCGTCATCTCACCTCGGAGGACGTCGAAGAGCTCCAAGGCCTCATCGACGCGATGCGAGCCGCCTCGGACATGGAAGACCGCCACTCGGTCGCCGAGTTCGACTTCGCCTTCCATCGCCGCCTGTGCGAGGCCTCGCGCTTGCCGCGCCTCGTCGCCATCTGGCAGGAGCAGCAGGTCCTGTTCCGGCTGTGGCTCAACCTCGTGGGCGACACCCTCAACGACCAGGTGGACCACATCGCGGAGGCCCACCAGGAGATCCTCGATGCCGTCGTGGGCGGGGACGACGACGCGATCTTCACCAACATCGTCCGCCACGTGTACTTCGTGGCGGGAGCCATGGCCACGGAGCGGCGCCGGTGGGCGTCGGAGCAGCCGCGAGTGGGAGCCCCCATCGGCGACATCTCGACCGTGGCCGCCCACCTCTTGTCGACCCGGAGCCAGCAGTGACCATCCATAACCTGACCCTGCCCCTGTACCCCTACATGCCGGTGGGCAACGTGTGGGCGTGGGACGCGCCGTTTCGTCGCGAGGCGACGATGACGCGGGAGCGCCACGGCGTCGAGCAGTACGCCTTCAGCTTCCACAGCGAGGCGGGAACCCGCCTCATGATCGCCGCGTGTTACGACGACGACGCTCCTCGGATCGATGAGCTCGACTACACCGAGTACGTCAACCGCCGCACCGTGGTGGTCGACATCCCCAAGGGACCCGATGGCGAGCTCACGCCGGAAGACTTCGATGCGCACCTCCTGAACCATCCGCACTTCCGGGACGGGGACGGGGTCCTCGTCCGCACCGGCTGGGGCCGCGCCGGCCGCTTCCGCGAGCTCGGCGACGACTACGCGCGCCGCACGCCTCACTTCTCTGTGGCCGGAGCGGAGCGCCTTGTCGAGATCATGCTCGAGCGAGGCACGACGCTCCTCCTCACCGACTGCGCTTACGTCGGCAACCTCGGCGTCGGCTTCATGTATCCGGAGTGGGCGCAGCGCGAGCCCTGGGACCGGCCCCCGTTCCCCTCGGATCAGGCGCGGGCATACATGCGTCACTACACGCCGGCGCGTGGCGCCGGAGGCGGCGCGCCTGACTGGGCCGCATCGGTCGTCCTTCACAAGGATCTGTCGATCATCCCGGCTCTGACCAACGTCGACCTGATCTCAACCCCCCATGTCAATGTCACCGTGCTGCCGCTCGTGCTCGCAGGTGCCGAAGGCGCGACCTGCACGGTGTTCGCAGAGGAGGTGGCGGCATGAGCGTCGTCAACCTGACCCGCCCCATTCGCGAGGGCAGCGCGGCCGGCCGAGTGCTCCCGTGGGAGACCCCATATCGCACCGAGCCCATCGCGACGCTCGAGCACAACGGAGCAAACCTCTTCTTCATCGAGATGAGCCCGGCCGCTTCCACGCGTCTGGTCGGGCGCCGCATCGCCGACGCGGGTGCCCCGAGCACGCGAGACGTGGACCCGGCGCTCCTCCTCAACCGCCCGGCCACCGTGGTGCCGCTGCCGGCGCAGGCCGGCGAGTCCATCACCGCGGCTGCTGTGCGCAGCGCGCTCGCGGCTGCCGAGCCGCGCCGCGGTGATGCGCTCGTCCTCGTCACGGGGTGGGGAGACCGAGACCACGAGGACTTCAGCGACTCCTACGTCCTTGATGCGCCCGGCTTCGACGCCGAGGCCGTCACCGCGTTGACCGAGGCGGCTCGTGACGGAGGCCACACGCTGATCCTGACCGACGTGCCCTACCTCGCCGGCCCGGGTGGCGAGACCGTCCGCCGGGAATGGGTGACGGCCGAGCCTTGGCACCGGCCGTCGTGGCCGTCGCCCAACGCCAAGGCCTACCTGGAGCACTACGGCCCCGCGAAGGTCAGCGCCGATTGGGGTCCGCTGCTCGCCCTGCTGGACGAGACGTGGCTCGTCTTCGGTCTCGTCGGCTGCGCCCAGATGGCGGCCGGCCATGCATTCGTCACCGTCGCCCCCTTGCAGGTCGACGATGCGGGGGAAGCCCCCTGCACTGTCGTCGCCTGGGCGGACGGGAGCTCAGAACGTTCCACCCAATCCGCTCATCAAGGAGGATGACGTGCTAATCAGGAACACCAAGCGCGCGTGGGCTGCAGGAGCAGTCCTCGGTGCGCTCACCCTCGCAGGCTGTGCTGGCGGAGCGACCGGCTCGGATGTGCCGGACGCGTCCGGCGAGTTCGACTGGAAGCGCTACGACGGCGAGTCCATCAGGGTGTACATCCCCGACACCGGCCAGGTCGAGACGATCACGTCTCGCCTCGACGAGTTCACCGAGCTCACGGGCATCACCGTCGAGATCGAGTCCTCGGACGTCACCGGCTATCGCCAGACGCTTCCCGTGCGACTGACGGCTCGGTCCAGCGAGTTCGACGTCATGGCGACGTTCCCGGAGGTGGATGGTCCGCAGTTCTCGAAGAACGGCTGGTACGAGCCGCTCGATGACTACGTCGCCAACGCGTCTCTCACGTCGCCGGACTACGACTTCGAGGACTTCGGTGAGGGCGTCCGCAACGCCATGCAGGTCAACGATGAGACCGTCACGGTGCTGTGGGAGATGCAGACCCCGCTCATGTACTACCGCAAGGACCTCCTTGAGGAGGCCGGCCTCGACGTGCCCCAGACGTTCGAGGAGTGGGAGGCGGCTGCCGCCACGATCCACAACCCGGCGGAGGGCGTCTACGGCTTCGCCCTGCGCGGCATCGCGTACCAGACGACGACGCCTTTCTCGGCGTTCCTGCACGCGTACTGCGGCGCCTGGGTCGAGGACGGCAAGGCGGCCATCGACACGGAGAACGCGGTGGACGCGTGGGAGACCTACGGTCGCTGGGGCTCGCAGTACGGCCCGCCCGGCATCACGGGCTTCGACTGGCCGGTGCCCGCGCAGCAGTTCGCCCAGGGCAACGTGTTCGCGTTCCTCGACATCAACCTCTTCGTCTCCGATCTCGAGGACCCGAATGAGTCGACCGTGGCCGGCAAGGTGGGATACGCGCTCGTGCCCGAGGGCGAATGCGGGCGCGCACCGTTCATCGGCGGCTGGGGCTACGCGATCAACCCCTTCTCGGCCAAGAAGGGCGCGGCGTGGACCTTCCTCCAGTGGGCCACGAGCGCAGAGATCAACCACGACATGAAGCTCACGGGCTGGCCGAGCCCGCGCTCGTCTGCGTGGGAGTCCGCCGAGTTCCAGGCCAACGACCCGACCCCCGAGTTCACGCAGGTGGTGCTGGAGAGCACCCAGATCGCGTGGGCGCGGATGAACCCGCCCGTCGCCCCCGGCGTCGAGGCGCGGGAGATCGCGGGCCTGGTCGGCAACAAGTCCCTCGAGGGTGTGAGCCGGGACGAGATCCAGGCCCTCGCCACGCAGCAGAACGCCCAGCTGCAGGGGCTGATCGACGCCATGAGCTAACGGCCGCAAGGCCCTTCGGATCGGGGCCCGGACACCTTGCCCCCAACGGGTGTCCGGGCCCCGTGAACCCCCACAGATGGAAAGATGAGATGACCCCCACATCTACACCGACTGAGGTCGCCGCAGCTCCCACGCCGCGAGCATCGGCGCTCACACGAGTCGCTCGGCTCGTCGACGACCGCGACCGTTTCGTGCTGCCGGCACCCGCCGTCATCGTGATCGTGCTGCTCCTGCTGGTGCCGGTGGGCTTCACCATCTACTTGAGCTTCCACGAGTGGTCTGGCGGCAACAACTCACCCGAGTGGGTGGGACTCGACAACTATCAGCGCTCCCTCACGGACGGACGATTCTGGGGATCCGTCGTCCGCACGGCCTACTTCGTGGTCCTCTCGGTGGGCCTTCAGATCCTGCTGGGCATCGCCGCAGCGCTGATCTTCCATCGTCAGTTCAGGGGGCGGGGGATCGCCCGCGCGTTCTTCATGTTCCCGATGATCGCGACCCCCGCGGCCATCGCGCTCGTGTGGAAGATGATGTACGACCCCACCATCGGCGTCCTCAACTACCTGACCCAGGCTGCGGGAGGCCCTCAGCTGCTGTGGACATCGGACGCGAGGCTCGTCATCCCCGCGCTCGCGATCGTCGACACGTGGCAGTGGACGCCGCTCGTCATGCTCATCGTGCTGGCGGGCATGTCCGCCTTGCCGCACGAGCCCTATGAGGCGGCTCGCCTCGATGGCGCCAACGAGCTGCGCATCTTCACGTCGATCACGCTGCCGCTGCTCAGGCCGGTGATCATCGTGGCCGCCATGTTCCGCCTCATCGACTGCATCAAGACTTTCGACATCATCATGATCATCACCGCGGGCGGGCCGGGGCATTCCTCCGAGACCCTCAACCTGTACGCCTACCACCAGAACATCTCGTTCCTGCACTTCGGGTACGGCTCAGCTTTGCTCGTGTGGCTGACCGTCCTGGTGTTCGGCGTGGCGTGGGCGCTCGACCGCATGCGCAGGAAGGCGGTCGCATCATGACCAAGCGCGTGCTCGCCGACCATGTCGCCGCCCAGCGCCTGCGCGCGATCGGGCTCGGCATCGCGGTGCTCGTCCTCTTGCTGCCCGCCGCGTTCGTCTTCTTCTGGATGGCCTCGTCCTCGCTCAAGCGCGGAGTCGACATCTATTCCATCCCGCCCAAGTGGCTTGACTTCGAGCCGACGCTCGACAACTACCGCGTGGCGTTCGAGCGGACGCCGTTCGTCAAGTACGCCGCGAACAGCCTGCTGGTAGGCCTGGGCTCGAGCGCCCTGGGCCTTCTCATCGGCCTTCCGGCCGCGTACGCGATCGCACGCTACAACCAGCGCCGGCTCGCGCTGTCGCTGCTCACGGCGCGCCTCCTGCCAGGCATCGCGTACATCGTGCCGTTCTTCCTCCTCTTCACCCAGCTGCGCATGAACGGCACCTATCCGGCGTTGATCCTGGCGCACCTCGTCGTGACGCTGCCCCTGACCGTCTACATCATGATCAACTTCTTCGAAGGGCTGCCGCCAGAGCTGTACGACGCGGCTCAGATCGATGGCGCCAGCAGGATCCAGACGTTCCTGAGAGTCGCCTTGCCGCTCACAAAGCCGGGCATCGCGACGTCGGGTGTGCTCGCCTTCATCTTCTCGTGGAATGACTTCAAGATGGCGCTCGTGCTGTCGGGCAGCGAGACGCGGACGCTCCCCGTCGCCGTCTTCAACTTCGTCCACGAGGCCTCGCTCGAATGGGGCCCGATGATGGCCTACGCGACCATCATCAGCATCCCGGTGCTGGCCCTGACCGTCTTCGTCCAGAAGCACATCGTCACGGGAATGACGATGGGCAGCGTCAAGTAGGCCCGCGGGCCCCAGAAAGGATCCCGATGTCTGACATCGCAACCGTCGCAGGCCGACCCGGTAGGCTCATCGTCGCCAGCCTCAAGCCGGGCGCCCAGCTCACGAGCTCGATCGAGGAGGTGTGTCGCGAGTACGAGGTGGAGACTGCCGTCATCACCTCCGTGGTCGGGACGGTCGAAGATCTGTACCTGCGCAACCCGCGCGACATCACGACCCTTCCCATCCGCAAGGAGCATGAGTGGGCGGAGGAGATCGACACCACGCACCTGCAGCGCAAGATGGAGATCCTGTCCATCCAGGGCAACGTCTGCCGGGTGGACGGCGAGCTCTGGGCGCACTGCCACGGGCTCTTCTCCGAGGCGGGCGGTGCGGTGCGGGGCGGCCATGTCTTCCGCGCCACCATCTGGAGCCAGGGCGAAGTCTTCCTCACCGAGCTGCTGGACGCCCGCGTGGATCGCAAGTACGACCACGAGGTCACGGGCCTTCCCCAGATCCAGCTCCACCGCGCCTAGATCAGCGCCACCCCCACGCTGAACCTGGGCAGTTCCGCCCGGCCGCCCCACCCGGGCGGGCCGGGCGGTTCGCGTCGCGCGGGAAAACCACGTACGATGTCACTTCGGCGATTGACAAACGTCACGATGGCTCGCGCCCAAATGCGGCCCGCGCGATGGTGGTCAGGAGCCGCGGGGAACACAACTCCCCGGAGGGCAGTGGCGCAATTGGTAGCGCATCGGTCTCCAAAACCGACGGTTGTGGGTTCGAGTCCCGCCTGCCCTGCGTTTGCGGTCGCGCTGCGTCGCACCGTTGCAGGCAATCACAGGTACAAGCAAAGGATCACTGGTGAGCGAATCAGCCTTGACTGAGGCCGAGGACCGGGGCCCGCGCCGCGACGAGCGCGAGGGCCGTGGCTTCTTCGGTCGCATCGCGCTGTTCGTGCGCCAGGTGATCTCCGAGCTGCGCCGCGTCGTCACGCCCACCCGCGAGGAGCTCGTCCGCCTCATCGGCGTGGTGCTCGGCTTCGTGGCGATCGTCATGCTGCTGACCTTCGCCTTCGATTTCGTCTCCGGCTGGTTCGCCGGGTTTGTCTTCGGCGACTAGTCGCCCGTACTGGAGAGAGTGGAAACCGTGAGCACCGAGCCCTTCGAGAACGTCGCCGACGAGGAGGCCGCTGAGGCCGCCGTCGAGGCGACCGACGAGGCCACCCTCGCCGACGCCCCGGTCGACGCCGTGGTCGAGGGCGACGACGACACCGTGCCGAGCGAGCCCGAGGCGCCCGCCGAGGAGGAGGCCGTCGAGGTCGTCTCCGATGAGGACGTGCTCGCGGACGAGGCCGGTGCCGACGTCGAGGAGGCGCCCGCATCGGCCGATGCCGACGAGACCGCCGCGGCGCCCGCCGGCGACGAGGACGGCGACGACCCGGCCGCCGCGTTCCTGGCGGACCTGCGCTCGCGCGAGGGCGACTGGTACGTGGTCCACAGCTACAGCGGCCACGAGAAGCGCGTGAAGCAGGCGATCGAGCACCGTCGCGAGAGCCTCAACATGGAGGACTACATCTTCCAGGTCGAGGTCCCGATGGAGGAGGTCGTCGAGTACAAGAACGGCCAGAAGAAGACGGTCAGCCGCGTGCGCATGCCCGGGTACGTCCTGGTCCGCATGGACCTCACCGACGAGTCGTGGGGCGCGGTGCGCAACACGCCTGGCGTCACCGGCTTCGTGGGCCACGCCCACCAGCCTGTGCCGCTGACCATCGAGGAGGTCTACTCGATGCTCGCCCCGGCCACCGCCAAGGCCGAGGCGGCGGACTCCGGCGCCGCCCAGCAGGGCCCGGCCGTCGAGGTCGACTACCAGGTGGGCGAGGCGATCACCGTCATCGACGGCCCGTTCGCGACGCTGCCCGGCACCATCTCCGAGATCAGCGTGGAGAGCCAGAAGCTCCACGTGCTCGTGTCCATCTTCGGCCGGGAGACCCCGGTCGAGCTGTCGTTCGCGCAGGTGCAGAAGCTCACGTAGCCCACGCATCGGCGACGACGCGAAGGCGGGCAACCGCCACCGTCAGTACCAGATAAGGACCCACACAGACATGGCACCTCCCAAGAAGAAGGTCGTCGGCCTGATCAAGCTCCAGATCCAGGCCGGCAACGCGAACCCCGCGCCGCCCGTCGGCCCTGCCCTCGGTCAGCACGGCGTCAACATCATGGAGTTCTGCAAGGCCTACAACGCCGCGACCGAGTCGCAGCGTGGCAACGTGATCCCGGTGGAGATCTCGGTCTACGAGGACCGCTCCTTCACCTTCATCACGAAGACGCCGCCGGCCGCTGAGCTCATCAAGAAGGCCGCCGGCGTCGCCAAGGGCTCCGGCGTCCCGCACACGCAGAAGGTCGGCACCCTCACGGAGGCCCAGGTCCGCGAGATCGCGGCCACCAAGATGGAGGACCTGAACGCGAACGACATCGACGCCGCGGTGAAGATCATCGCCGGCACCGCTCGCTCGATGGGCATCACCATCAGCTGAGCGGCTCGCCGCCCATCCCAGTGGGAGGGCCCGCGCTGGCCCGTCACCACGACTGCACAGAAAGAGAAGCAGACATGAAGCGCTCCAAGGCTTACCGCGACGCAGCCCAGCTCGTCGACCGCAGCCAGCTGTACACCCCGCTTGAGGCTGTCCGCCTCGCGCAGAAGACGGCCTCCAAGAAGACCGACTCGACCATCGACGTCGTCTTCCGCCTGGGCGTCGACCCCCGTCACGCGGACCAGATGGTCCGTTCGACCGTCATCCTGCCGCACGGCACCGGCAAGACCGCCAGGGTCCTGGTCTTCGCCAACGCCGAGAAGGCAGAGGCCGCCCGTGAGGCCGGCGCCGACATCGTCGGCGGCGACGAGCTCATTGAGGAGGTGGCGAACGGCCGCAACGACTTCGACGCGGTGGTCGCCACCCCGGACCTCATGGGCAAGGTGGGTCGACTGGGCAAGGTCCTCGGTCCTCGCGGCCTCATGCCGAACCCCAAGACCGGCACCGTGACCATGGACGTCGCGAAGGCCGTGTCCGACATCAAGGGCGGCAAGATCGAGTTCCGCGTCGACAAGCACGCGAACCTGCACACGATCCTGGGCAAGGCCTCGTTCGGCGACCAGAAGCTGCTCGAGAACTACCAGGCCGTGCTCGACGAGGTGCTGCGCGCCAAGCCGGCCGCCGCGAAGGGCCGCTACATCCTCAAGGCGTCGATCTCGGCCACCAACGGCCCGGGCATCCCGGTCGACGCCCTCGCCAAGTCCGAGCTCTGAGCCGGACGAGCGCAGACGCGCTCGCGCACCCCCGGGGCGATCCTCCGAGGCTGCGTCTGAGAGCTGGACCGCCCGCGTTTCCCAACCCGGCGCGGCGTGGTCCCGGCCCGGCACCGCACGGTGCCGGGCCTTCTGCGTTCCCCGGCCGATGTCCCTGCATCGGGCCGCGTTTGGCCGATGCCCGATGCTCGGGTACCCTTGTCGATGCCCAAGACCGCCGGTCGTCGGGCCCGGACTCCGCAGGGGGACGGGAACGACCGAAGCTCCGCAGCAGCGGGGGCCAGCGCAGGTGATGTTGAGAGCACGGCGTGCTCGAACCATGGGCGGCCTCGGCCGCCTTTCGTGTTCTGTGCGCCCGTGCGTTTCGGCCCCGCCTGCGCGGGGCCTTTGTCGTTGTGGGGCGGGCGCCGGCGGTCGTCAGTTCATGGAAGGACCAACATGGCGACGCCCGACAAGGTGGCAGCGGTCAAGGAGCTCGCGGAGCAGTTCCGCAACTCCAACGCCGTCATCGTCACCGAGTACCGCGGTCTGACCGTCGCGCAGCTCAAGGAGCTGCGTGGCAGCCTCCGCGGCAATGCGACGTACGCGGTCACGAAGAACACCCTGGCGGCTCTCGCGGCCAAGGAGGCCGGTGTCGAGGGAGTGGACTCCCTCTTCGTCGGCCCCACGGCCATCGCCTTCGTCACCGGTGACCCGGTGGAGGCGGCGAAGGGTCTGCGCGACTTCGGCAAGTCCTACGACAAGCTCGTCCTCAAGGGCGGCGTGCTCGAGGGCAAGCTGCTCTCCGTCGAGGAGGTCACGAAGCTCGCGAACCTCGAGTCCCGCGACGTTCTGCTCGCCAAGGCGGCGGGCGCCTTCAAGGCGTCCCTCTTTGGCGCTGCGTACCTGTTCCAGGCGCCGCTGTCTCAGGCAGCGCGCACCGTCGACGCCCTGCGTGCCAAGCAGGAGTCCGCGGCCTAAGCCGCATCCCAACCGTCACCCCGCATCGTGCGGGTGAGAGAAAAGGAAATCATCATGGCGAAGCTCAGCACCCAGGAGCTCATCGACGCATTCAAGGAGCTCTCGCTCATCGAGCTCTCCGAGTTCGTGAAGGCCTTCGAGGAGACCTTCGAGGTCACCGCCGCCGCTCCGGTCGCGGTCGCCGCTGCCGCCCCCGCTGCGGGTGGCGGTGACGCCGGCGCTGCCGGTGGCGCGGAGGAGAAGGACACCTACGACGTCATCCTCGCCGCCGTCGGCGACAAGAAGATCCAGGTCATCAAGGAGGTCCGCGCTCTGACGAACCTCGGCCTGGGCGAGGCCAAGGCGCTCGTGGACGAGGCCCCCAAGCCGGTCCTCGAGGGTGTCAAGAAGGAGGACGCGGAGAAGGCCAAGGCGCAGCTCGAGGAGGCTGGCGCGACGGTCGAGCTCAAGTAAGCTCCGCATCTCGCACGTCGAAGGCCGGGTCGTCCGCACGGACGGCCCGGCCTTTGCCATTCCGTGTCCTCGTGGCTACTAGCCAAGGTGGGCGCATCGGCGTACTATCTGCACCCCTTGACGGATCCCGAGCGTCCGACTACCCTTACAAGTTGCGCTGTCTGTTGCCCTGCCCTCATATGCCTACCCGGAGTGCGTTCATCGCCCCGGGGTCCGGTGGAGCCGTGGCCTAGGCATCGCGGATACGCAACCCACGTCACGGGAAGGAATCCCCCTTGGCTGCCTCGCGCACCGCAAACGCCATCGCCAATCGTTCCGCATCGCCCCGCATCTCCTTCGCCAAGGTCGCTGAGCCCGTCGAGGTTCCGAACCTCCTGGGCATCCAGATCGAGTCCTTCGACTGGCTGCTCGGCAACGACGCCTGGAAGGCTCGCGTCGCCGCCGCCAAGAAGGCCGGGCGCACCGACGTCCCGGAGGTCGCGGGCCTGCAGGAGGTCTTCGAGGAGATCTCGCCCATCGAGGACTTCGGTCAGACGATGTCCCTGAGCTTCTCGGACCCGTACTTCGAGGAGCCCCGCCACACCCCCGAGGAGTGCAAGGAGAAGGACTTCACCTACTCCGCGCAGCTCTTCGTGACGGCGGAGTTCATGAACAACATCACCGGCGAGATCAAGTCGCAGACGGTCTTCATGGGCGACTTCCCGCTCATGACCCCGCGCGGCACGTTCATCATCAACGGCACCGAGCGCGTCGTCGTGTCGCAGCTCGTGCGCTCGCCGGGCGTGTATTTCGAGTCCGTCCCCGACAAGACGTCCGACAAGGACATCTTCACCGCGAAGATCATCCCCTCGCGCGGCGCCTGGCTCGAGTTCGAGATCGACAAGCGCGACTCCGTCGGCGTGCGCGTCGACCGCAAGCGCAAGCAGTCTGTGACACTCTTCCTCAAGGCCCTCGGCATGTCGACCGAGCAGATCCAGGAGGAGTTCAAGGACTTCCCCTCGGTCCTCGAGACGCTCGAGAAGGACACCGTCCACACGCAGGACGACGCCCTCGTCGACCTGTACCGCAAGCTGCGTCCGGGTGAGCCCCCCACGGTCGAGGCCGGCCAGAACCTGCTCGACAACTTCTACTTCAACGCCAAGCGCTACGACCTGGCCAAGGTCGGCCGCTTCAAGCTGAACAAGAAGCTCGGCCTGACCAAGCCGCTCGGCGACGCGGTCCTGAGCCTCGACGACATCGTCGCGACCATCAAGTACATCGCCGCCGCCCACGCCGGCCAGGAGAAGCTCACCTCCTCCGACGGCGTCGAGGTCCGCGTCGAGACCGACGACATCGACCACTTCGGCAACCGTCGCATCCGCGCGGTGGGCGAGCTCGTGCAGAACCAGATCCGCACTGGCCTGTCGCGCATGGAGCGCGTCGTGCGCGAGCGCATGACGACCCAGGACGTCGAGGCCATCACGCCGCAGACGCTTATCAACACGCGTCCGGTGGTCGCCGCGATCCGCGAGTTCTTCGGCACCTCGCAGCTGTCGCAGTTCATGGATCAGAACAACCCGCTCGCCGGCCTGACCAACAAGCGCCGTCTCTCGGCGCTGGGCCCCGGCGGTCTGTCCCGTGACCGCGCCGGCATGGAGGTCCGCGACGTCCACTCGTCGCACTACGGCCGCATGTGCCCCATCGAGACCCCTGAGGGCCCGAACATCGGCCTCATCGGCGCGCTCGCGACCTTCGGCCGCGTGAACCCGCTCGGCTTCGTCGAGACTCCGTACCGCAAGGTCGTCAACGGCAAGGTCACCGACCAGGTCGACTACCTCACCGCCGACGACGAGGACCACTTCGTCATCGCGCAGGCCAACGCGGCGCTCAAGGAGGACGGCTCCTTCGCCGACTCCCGCGTCCTGGTCCGCACCCGCGGCGGCGAGATCGAGTTCGTCGCCCCCGAGGTGGTCGACTACATCGACGTGAGCCCGCGCCAGATGGTGTCCGTCGCCACGGCGCTCATCCCGTTCCTCGAGCACGACGACGCCAACCGCGCCCTCATGGGTGCGAACATGCAGCGCCAGGCCGTCCCGCTCGTGCGCTCGGAGAAGCCGCTCGTCGGCACCGGCATGGAGCGCCGCGCGGCGATCGACGCCGGTGACGTCGTGGTCGCGACCAAGCCGGGCGTCGTCACCGAGGTCTCGTCCGACCTCGTGACGGTGGCCAACGATGACGGCACCACGGGCTCGTACCGCATCGCCAAGTTCCAGCGCTCCAACCAGGGCACGAGCTACAACCAGCGCGTCGTCGTGGACGAGGGCGACCGCGTGGTCGAGGGCTCGGTCATCGCCGACGGCCCGGCCACCGAGGACGGCGACCTCGCCCTGGGCAAGAACCTCCTCGTCGCATTCATGTGCTGGGAGGGCCACAACTACGAGGACGCGATCATCCTGTCGCAGCGCCTCGTCCAGGACGACGTCCTCACCTCGATCCACATCGAGGAGCATGAGGTCGACGCCCGCGACACCAAGCTCGGCCCCGAGGAGATCACGCGCGACATCCCCAACGCCTCGGAGGAGGTCCTCGCCGACCTCGACGAGCGCGGCATCGTGCGCATCGGCGCGGAGGTCCGTGCCGGCGACATCCTCGTCGGCAAGGTGACCCCCAAGGGCGAGACCGAGCTCACGCCCGAGGAGCGCCTGCTCCGCGCGATCTTCGGCGAGAAGGCGCGCGAGGTGCGCGACACCTCCCTCAAGGTTCCTCACGGCGAGTCCGGCACCGTCATCGGCGTCCGCGTGTTCTCCGAGGAGGACGGCGACGATCTGCCCGCCGGCGTGAACCAGCTGGTCCGCGTCTACATCGCGCAGCGCCGCAAGATCCAGGAGGGCGACAAGCTCGCCGGCCGCCACGGCAACAAGGGCGTCATCTCGACGATCCTGCCGGTGGAGGACATGCCGTTCCTCGCGGACGGCACCCCGGTGGACGTCATCCTCAACCCGCTCGGCGTGCCCGGCCGCATGAACGTCGGCCAGGTCCTCGAGACGCACCTGGGCTGGGTTGCGAAGTGGGGCTGGGACGCCACCAACGCCAAGGGCGAGTGGGTCAAGAAGCTCCCCAAGGAGGCCCTCAAGGCCGAGCCCGGCACCCCGGTCGCGACGCCCGTCTTCGACGGCATCACCGAGGACGTGCTCGACGGCCTGCGCTCCGTGGCCCTGCCGAACCGTGACGGCGACCAGCTGGTCGACGAGACGGGCAAGGCGATCCTGTTCGACGGCCGCACCGGCGAGCCGTTCCCGGAGCCGATCGCGGTGGGCTACAAGTACATCCTGAAGCTCCACCACCTCGTGGACGACAAGATCCACGCGCGCTCGACGGGTCCGTACTCGATGATCACGCAGCAGCCGCTGGGCGGAAAGGCCCAGTTCGGCGGCCAGCGCTTCGGCGAGATGGAGGTGTGGGCGCTCGAGGCGTACGGCGCGGCCTACGCCCTGCAGGAGCTCCTGACCATCAAGTCCGATGACGTCCTGGGCCGCGTGAAGGTCTACGAGGCCATCGTCAAGGGCCAGAACATCCCCGAGCCGGGCCTGCCGGAGTCCTTCCGCGTGCTCATGAAGGAGATGCAGTCGCTGTGCCTGAACGTCGAGGTCCTGAACGCTGAGGGCCACGTCGTCGAGATGAAGGAGACCGAGGACGACGCCTACGTCGCCGCCGAGTCCCTGGGCATCTCGCTCTCCAGCCGTCCCGACGCGTCCTCCGTGGACGAGATCTAACGAAGAGGTATTCGACGAATGCTTGACGTGAACGAGTTCCGTGAGCTGCGCATCGGTCTCGCGACGGCGGACGACATCCGGCAGTGGTCGCACGGCGAGGTGAAGAAGCCGGAGACGATCAACTACCGCACGCTGAAGCCGGAGAAGGACGGCCTCTTCTGCGAGAAGATCTTCGGCCCGACCCGTGACTGGGAGTGCGGCTGCGGCAAGTACAAGCGCGTGCGCTACCGCGGCATCGTCTGCGAGCGCTGCGGCGTCGAGGTGACCCGCTCCAAGGTGCGCCGTGAGCGTATGGGCCACATCGAGCTCGCCGCGCCCGTGACGCACATCTGGTACTTCAAGGGCGTTCCCTCGCGCCTGGGCTACCTGCTCGACCTGGCGCCGAAGGACCTCGAGAAGGTCATCTACTTCGCCGCCTACATGGTGACCGAGGTGGACGTCGAGGGCCGTCACGAGGACCTCCCGCAGCTGCGCAACGAGCTCGAGCTCGAGAAGAAGGCGATCGCCAACCAGCGCGACGTCGAGATCAACGCGCGTGCGGAGAAGCTCGAGAAGGACCTCGCGGCCCTGGAGGCCGAGGGCGCCAAGGCCGATGTGAAGCGCAAGGTCAAGGACAGCGCGGAGCGCGAGATGGCGAACATCCGCAAGCGCGCCGATGCCGAGATCGAGCGTCTGCAGGCCGTGTTCGACCGCTTCGCCAACCTCAAGGTCCAGGACCTCGAGGGCGACGAGCAGCTGTACCGCGAGATGGCTCGCCGCTACGGCAGCTATTTCAAGGGCTCCATGGGCGCCGAGGCGATCCAGAAGCGCCTGCAGACCTTCGACCTCGTCTCCGAGGCGGAGAAGCTGCGCGAGATCATCGCCACGGGCAAGGGCCAGCGCAAGACCCGCGCCCTCAAGCGCCTCAAGGTGGTCAACGCGTTCCTCACCACCACGAACAGCCCTGCCGGCATGGTGCTGGACGCGATCCCGGTCATCCCGCCGGACCTGCGTCCCATGGTCCAGCTGGACGGCGGCCGCTTCGCGACCTCCGACCTCAACGACCTGTACCGCCGCGTCATCAACCGCAACAACCGCCTGAAGCGGCTGGTCGACCTCGGCGCGCCCGAGATCATCGTGAACAACGAGAAGCGCATGCTCCAGGAGGCGGTCGACGCCCTGTTCGACAACGGTCGCCGCGGCCGCCCGGTCACGGGTCCCGGCAACCGCCCGCTCAAGTCGATCTCCGACATGCTCAAGGGCAAGCAGGGCCGTTTCCGTCAGAACCTGCTCGGCAAGCGCGTCGACTACTCGGGCCGTTCGGTCATCGTCGTCGGCCCCACGCTCAAGCTGCACCAGTGCGGTCTGCCCAAGCAGATGGCGCTCGAACTCTTCAAGCCCTTCGTCATGAAGCGCCTCGTGGAGCTCAACCACGCGCAGAACATCAAGTCGGCCAAGCGCATGGTCGAGCGCAGCCGTGCCGAGGTGTGGGACGTCCTCGAGGAGGTCATCCGCGAGCACCCGGTCCTGCTCAACCGTGCGCCCACCCTGCACCGTCTGGGCATCCAGGCGTTCGAGCCGCAGCTCGTCGAGGGCAAGGCCATCCACCTGCACCCGCTCGTGTGCGCCGCGTTCAACGCGGACTTCGACGGCGACCAGATGGCCGTCCACCTGCCCCTGAGCGCTGAGGCGCAGGCCGAGGCCCGCATCCTCATGCTCTCGAGCAACAACATCCTCAAGCCGTCGGACGGCCGTCCGGTGACCATGCCCTCGCAGGACATGATCATCGGTCTGTACCACCTGACGAAGCTCAAGGAGGGTGCGCGCGGCGAGGGCCTGGCGTTCTCGTCCGAGGCCGAGGCGATCATGGCGTTCGACGCCGGCCAGATCGAGCTTGGCTCGCGGGTCACCATCCGCCTCGACGGCGGCACCGTGCCTCCCGTCGACTGGAAGGCTCCCGAGGGCTGGCAGGAGGGCGACCCCGTCACCCTCGAGACCACGCTCGGTCGTGCGCTGTTCAACGGCCTGCTTCCCGTGTCGTTCCCGTACGTCGACCGCAACGTCGACAAGAAGGTGCTCGCGGACATCGTGAACACTCTGGCGGAGCGCTACGAGAAGGTGGAGGTCGCCGCGTCGCTCGACGCCCTCAAGGCTGCCGGCTTCTACTGGGCCACCCGCTCCGGCGTGACGATCGCGATCAGCGACGTCGCCACGCCTCCGGGCAAGCAGGAGATCCTCGACCGCTATGAGGCTCTCGCAGCGAAGGTCCAGGACCAGTACGACACGGGTCTCATCACGAACCCCGAGCGTCGTCAGGAGCTCATCGAGATCTGGACCCGTGCGACCAACGAGGTCGACGCGGAGATGCGCAAGCACTTCCCCGAGGACAACACCGTCTACACGATGGTGGGCTCTGGTGCTCGAGGCAACTGGATGCAGGTGCGTCAGATCGCCGGCATGCGCGGCCTCGTGTCGAACCCGAAGGGCGAGATCATCCCGCGTCCGATCAAGTCGAACTACCGCGAGGGCCTGTCGGTTCTCGAGTACTTCATCGCGACGCACGGCGCCCGCAAGGGTCTCGCGGACACGGCTCTGCGCACCGCGGACTCGGGCTACCTGACCCGTCGTCTCGTCGACGTGTCGCAGGACGTCATCGTCCGCGAGCTCGACTGCGGCACCGAGCGCGGTCTCACGATGCCGATCGCGGTGCCGGACACCAGCGGCGAGCTCGTCAAGCACGAGCGCGTGGCCACGTCGGTGTTCGCGCGCACGCTCGCGACGGACGTGACCGATGCCAAGGGCAACATCATCGGCCGTGCCGGCGCCGACGTGGGCGACGTCCTCATCGACGCGTTCATCGAGGCTGGCGTGACGGAGGTCAAGGTCCGCTCGGTGCTCACATGCGAGTCGCCGGTCGGCACCTGCGCCAAGTGCTACGGCCGCTCGCTCGCGACACGTGAGCTGGTGGACATCGGCGAGGCCGTGGGCATCATCGCCGCCCAGTCCATCGGTGAGCCCGGCACCCAGCTGACGATGCGCACGTTCCACACCGGTGGCGTCGCGTCGGCGGACGACATCACGCAGGGTCTGCCGCGTGTCCAGGAGCTGTTCGAGGCTCGCACCCCCAAGGGCGAGGCCCCGATCGCCGAGGTCGCCGGCCGCCTGACGGTCGACGACTCCGAGGCCACGCGCAAGCTCGTCATCACGCCCGACAACGGCGACGAGCCCATCGCGTACCCGGTCACCAAGCGCGCCCGCCTGCTGGTCCAGGACGGCGAGCACGTCGAGGTCGGCCAGCAGCTCGTCGCTGGTGCCGTCGACCCCAAGAACGTGCTGCGCATCCTCGGCCCGCGCGCCACGCAGAAGCACCTGGTAGACGAGGTGCAGAACGTCTACCGCTCGCAGGGTGTGGAGATCCACGACAAGCACATCGAGGTCATCGTGCGGCAGATGCTGCGCCGCGTGACCGTCCTCGACTCCGGCGACACCAACCTGCTGCCGGGCGAGCTCGTGGAGCGTTCGCGCTTCGAGCAGGCCAACCGCGAGACCGTGACCGCCGGCGGCAAGCCCGCCTCGGCGCGTCCCGAGCTCATGGGCATCACCAAGGCCTCGCTCGCGACGGAGTCGTGGCTGTCGGCCGCGTCCTTCCAGGAGACGACCCGCGTCCTCACCGAGGCCGCGCTGTCCGGCAAGTCCGACTCCCTGGTCGGTCTCAAGGAGAACGTCATCATCGGAAAGCTCATCCCGGCCGGAACGGGCCTGCCCGTCTACCGCTCGGTGTCCGTCGAGCCGACCGAGGAGGCGAAGGCCAACCTCTTCCCGACCTTCGGGTACGAGGAGTGGGACGGCCAGTACTTCTCCGAGGGCACCGGCGAGGCCGTGCGCCTGGAGGAGTTCGACTTCCCACGCGACTGACGCTCACAGGCGACAAGGCCCGGTTCCCTTCAGGGGGACCGGGCCTTTGCCGTGTTGCGAGAGCGGTGTGCCGATGCGCCCGTGGCTCCGCACGGGGACGGGGCGATGCGGTGCGCCGATGCGCCTTGCGGCCTAACGCAGGAGCCAGGAGAGCGCCAGCGCCATGGCGGCGACGAGCACGACGCAGCTGATCGCGAACGCGACGAGCGCCCGTCGGGCGACACGTCGCGCGTGCTTGCGCACCGAGCGCAGGTCGGGGTCGATCGGCCGGGGAGGCGTCGGGTCGGCGTCGACCTCGACGATGTGCGGGGGAGGCGTGATGGATCGTGCCTGGTACTCCTCGACGCCCCACGGTCCGAGTCCCTCCGTGGGCAGGGGTGCGAAGCCCTCGGGCACGGGCGGGGGCTTGATGCCGCGCCGGCGTCCGGTCTCGGGGCGCGCCAGGCGTCGCGACGCGGCGCCGCGCTCCACGATGACGGTCGCGTCGTCGCCCTCGGGGGGCGTCGCGACGCTGGAGCCGCGCGTGACGGCGATGGTGTCGTCGCGGTCCTCGTCCAGGGCCGCCCGAGGCTTCGCCGCACCCGTCGCCTGACCGTCCACGACCACGGTGTGGTCGTCTTCGTCGTCGGTGCCCGGTGCCGTGCGGTCGACGAGGATCGTGTGGTCGTCTTCGTCGTCGGCGCCCGGCGCCGTGCGGTCCACGA